>Ga0325404_1001334_pt1 | contig 26168 bp, 24 predicted proteins | sample PopdelMetagenome_18_FD_205664 | JGI IMG/M metagenome (GOLD analysis project Ga0325404, IMG submission 205664) | Populus deltoides microbial communities from Bellville, Georgia, United States - Xylem-Control-R1 | ecosystem: Host-associated > Plants > Phyllosphere > Stem > Wood/Secondary xylem...
AGTTCTGGAAAAGTGATCGTTTTTCAAGGCAAATTGAATTGCTTCCCTCGTTTTTAGAGCTTCATACTTAAGAGGATCGAAACCATTATTGCTCAAGCCAGCCCAACTGTCATGTCAGTGTTAGCACGTATTTCCACCTGCTTAAAAACGGATCCAAAACATCTTCACCGGGGAATAAAATGATCCATCAAATAATTATAAAATATACTAAAACTACCACGTAGAACAATGTAGAAATCTACGATTTTTTTTTTTCCCTTACTTCCATCCTCAATTTTTTTTTCCTACTGCAGCTTTATATGCTAAATTTGATGATAAATTTATTAATTTTTGTTGAGGATAGAAAAAAATTATAAAATAAAAACCCAAACCATAAAACATAGAAAATATTACTTGAGAATGACGACCAGAAAAAAAAAGTTATTAGTTTGATCTTTTTTTGATAATAAAAATCCTTATTTTTAGCATGAATGGTTTATGTTTGATGGAAGAAGTTCGATAATGATTTTTGTTTTTTTAAAAAAACATGCATGAAAAACAAGATAAAGTTATGCTTTGATTTTATATTTGTTGATTTTGTTTTTTTAGATGATTTTTAGATGTTTTGAGGTCGTTGTGTTATTTATGAAGATTTTTGTGGTAATTTAGAAGTGTTTTTATATTAAAATAGTTTTAAAATTGATTTTTTAACTTAAAAAACCCCTTTTTTTGATTTTTGATGGCTATATTTTAAGTTTCACCAGTGAAATATTGTCTGCTGCATCTTTTTATTTTAAAAAGGTTTGTTTTCTAAAATTTTTGACGTAGATGATTAACAAGTTAGAATGGTTTGATACTAATAGGCAACACTTCCATTTTTTAATTTTACTTCATGGTTCACTCTTTTTTTTGTTTTTTGGTAGACTTTATGTGGACCACAATTTCTTTTTATTTTTTCAACATTCGGTAAAGAGTTCAAATATCTTCACATCATTTTAAGTTCATTAAATGATACCTTGATCCATTTTTTTTCTTATTCTTTTCTTTTAATTTTTAATAGTGCTGGGGAATATTATGTTATCGTACAATTTAATAATAAGAGAGTTTATAATTATATGTGCATGTTTTTTTTATTATTTTTTTTCAATTTTATTTTTAGGGTTTTTATTATTTTTTTTTAACTTTATCTTTCAATAAATATTTGATTGATTTTTAATTAGTGTTCATGATTTGTTTTAGTTTGTTTTTTATAAGATCATCCCAATCTCAAATAAAATCTCAGCATTTTGTTAGCGTTTTATTTTATAAGCTTTTATTTTTATTATCATATAATTAGATAAAAAATAATTTTAATTAAAAAATAAAGTTATTAAATCGAGTTGAGTCTATGACTTGAGTTAGGGGTTAATCTAAATTAGCTCTGGACGATTTAATATATTACCATCTTGATATTTTTTAAAAAATGCTATCTTATTTAAAAAAAAAAACCAAAATAAGTTTTAACTGGTTGTCCAGTGACATTTTTACTTGTGTCTCTAGATTTTATTTTTTTAATTTTTTATTTATCAAGTTGATTTGATCATTTCAAAATAATTCTTATATATTTTATTTTTTTTGAATGGAGCGCATAAAGTAACCTGGTTTAACCTAATTCTGATTGTAAATTTTTGAAGCTCAAAACCGTTTAGACTTAATAAATGGCCAGCTCAATAACAAACCCAACCTCATGGTGGCTACTCTTATCGAACACGAGCTTTGCCTAACTGCGGTTCGGGCTTATCCTATGCAACATCTAATCCATGATTTAGGCAGTCCTCTGCTTAAAACAAAACAAGACTTCTAATCGGGTCAAAACCTCAAACGGTGCAGCCACAATGGCTCAATATTTCACATTGTTATTGATCGGTCCCTTTCAGTTAGCTGCCGAAGCCCACAAACCGCAAGACAACCCAAACCTAATGCCCGTGTTGAGCTCTTACTATACTAACCAGGGACTAGGTCAGCTTCTGCCAGGCCCAATCCAAACTCATAGCAGTAATCGTTAGCCCAGTTTCATTCACTGATTTGACTGACAATACAAGGCAAAAGAAATGAACAAAAATGGCGGGGAACAACCACCTCAACTTATATTATATTTATGTATATACACAAAAATGGTAAAACTAATCTCTCAATTACACAAAAACATCTGCAAAAAACCTTTCTACTTTGGATGGATAAATCACTGCTGTGCAGCCCATCAACTGCCTTTAGACTACCCACCTCAGGCTCATGTACACGACCAAAATATGCCTTTGCCCCCAATACTCCACAACTTTTTCTACAGTCTCTGCGACAACATCAATACTCTCATGGAAATGCACGCTTACCTCGTTGTTCAGGGCCTCACTCGTGATCTTTCATGCAGCACCAAATTGGTTAGCTTGTATGGTTCTTTTGGCCGTCTTGATCTTGCACGCTTGGTGTTTGATACAATACCTCACCCGGACTTTCTTTCGTGGAAAGTGATCATCAGATGGTATTTTTTGAACAGTGAGTTTCGAGATATTGTTGGGTTTTATAATCGTATGCGAGTGTGCTTAAAAGAGTGTGATAATGTTGTTTTCTCCCATGTTTTAAAGGCATGTAGCGAATCGCGAAATTTTGATGAAGGGAGGAAAGTGCACTGTCAAATTGTCAAGTTTGGGAATCCTGATAGTTTTGTGTTCACTGGTCTTGTGGATATGTATGCCAAGTGTGGGGAAATTGAGTGTTCTCGTTCTGTGTTTGATGAAAATCTTGATAGGAATGTGTTTTCTTGGAGCTCCATGATTGCTGGCTATGTACAGAATAATCTTGCTCAAGATGGGTTAGTTTTGTTTAATAGAATGAGAGAGGAGTTGATCGAGGCTAATCAAATTACACTAGGGATCTTAGTTCATGCATGTAAAAAGCTCAGAGCTTTGCATCAAGGGAAGTGGCTTCATGGATACTTGATTAAATGTGGTATTGAACTTGGTTCTTACTTGGTGACAGCTCTTCTAGACTTGTATGCAAAGTGTGGAGTCGTTAGAGATGCTAGGTCTGTATTTGATGAGCTGCATTGTATTGATATTGTCTCGTGGACTGCTATGATCGTTGGGTACACCCAGAATGGCTGTCCTGAGGAGGCTTTGAAGTTGTTTTTGCAGAAGGAACAGATTGCTGTCTTGCCTAATGACGTTACCATCGCAAGTGTGTTTTCAGCATGTTCACAGCTGCTGAACTTGAATCTAGGAAGATCAATTCATGGTCTGAGCATTAAGCTCGGGTCATGGGATCCTATTGTCACAAACTCTTTGGTGGATTTTTATGCTAAATGCCAAATGAATAGAGATGCTCGTTATGTATTTGAGACAATTTCAGATAGAGATGTGGTTGCCTGGAATTCCATTATTTCTGCGTTTTCTCATAATGGTTCTGCATATGAAGCCCTTGAATTGTTTCACCAAATGAGAATGGGATCCGTCTTGCCTGATGCAGTCACCTTAGTGAGTGTCTTGTCAGCTTGTGCTTCCCTTAATGCTCTTCAAGTCGGTTCTTCTTTTCATGCTTACGCGGTAAAGAGAGGTCTTTTATCCTCTAATGTCTATGTTGGCACTGCGCTTTTGACCTTTTATGCCAAATGTGGGGATGCTGAATCTGCTCGTGTTATTTTTGATGGTATGGACCAGAAGAGCACTGTCACATGGAGTGCAATGATTAGTGGCTATGGAATTCAGGGTAATGGTCGTGGATCCCTTTCAATTTTTGGTGATATGTTGAAGGCAGAATTGAAACCCAATGAAGAGATCTTCACATCCATTTTATCTGCCTGTAGCCATACAGGGATGATTGGGGAAGGGTGGAGGCTTTTCACTATGATATGTCAGGACTACAACCTAGTGCCTTCAACGAAGCATTATACATGCATGGTTGACCTATTAGCTCGTGCTGGAAGGCTTAAGGAGGCCTTGGACTTCATTCAGAAAATGCCAGTTCAACCAGATGTTAGCTTGTTTGGTGCATTTCTCCACGGTTGCGGACTCCATTCAAGGTTTGATCTTGGAGAGTTGGCAATCAAGAGGATGCTAGAGCTCCATCCTGGTGAAGCTTGTTACTATGTGCTAATGTGCAATCTGTATGCTTCGGATGCAAGATGGAGCAAGGTTAAGCAGGTAAGAGAGTTGATGAAAAAGAGAGGGTTGATGAAAACTCCAGGTTGTAGCCTGATGGAGATGGATGTTGATCATGACTTCTCCTTTTCTAGAGCTGCTTCTCTTGCATAGTTCATGCATCGATGCCATGATGTACTTGGAATTGCACAGAAAAAAATAGAGCTTTGTCATCTTAAAGATGATTGAAGTTGGTCATCGGGGAAGTGCTTGACGATGAGATCTAGGTTGATGGTTTCTTGTATCTTGAGCAATGAGCTGGAACTGCATGATGGATGTCACAGAAAAGCTTTCTGTGGTCTAGTCGTTTTATTGATGTGATGTTTAACTTCTTCCAGTTCTTCAAACAAGGCCATCGAGAATCTTGTTCGGTTATCTTTTCTGTAAGATACACGAGAGGAAACAAATAGACAACAACCAAACCGAGGGGCCAAGTCTCCTTGGATGTGCCTAACATATTTGGTAAGAGCTTCGCAATTTAATTACACAGATTTTCTTTTGATGAACGTAATCAAAATTTTATAAACACAGTTTTACTATATAGCTGGTTTTCTTGGTCAATCATTGGTTGCTGTCGTTATTTCTTTCCTTGATCCACAATATTAAGATCATCTTTTACAGCATGACCCACATTTGACTAGTACAATTTATTTATTTCTTGTGGGAGGTCACCATGGAAGTGAGGTGATTAGTTATTGAGTGTGATTTACTAAGCCCATTTAATTCCTGCAAGAGCAATTTATTACTGTGATCATATTTTTTAACGTAATTTATTTCTTGCACAATTTCACAATTTGTTTCGATTGTATTTCAACGCATTGCCAGAAAGGCAATAAAATTCTGCAAGTGAGAAACAAATAAAGGTGGTGACTAAGAGTCTGAACTAAACGCTTATAAAATTGATTCTGTTTTCATTTTATTTATCTTTTGCAATTCAGAAGTCTTATAGAGAGAAGTAAATTGCAAAACGCACGTGCAGAGATTTTTCAAGAGTACATTTTTACATTTTCATAATCTCACTAGTGTTGTCATCATAGAAGATACTCTTTCGGGGTGACTTTCATCTCAAGGAAAATAAAATTTACTGCAGGTATAGGGAGATCAAATTCAAACCATTCCTTACGATGTATTAAGATACTCGTGGAGACTGGAGATTGTATTATTATGATTGCCATCTTCTGCATTTGGATGAAAGACCGTCTGCCAGATTACATGGTGACTTGAGACCACTTTCTAGTTAAACCTGCTCGTGGGGAACAAAAGATTCCATGGTTAGTTCTTATGGATTGTTTCTGATTACTCTCTGGGATTTTTTTTTCCTCAATGGCATCGATGATCAATGCCACCTACTTCAGGTTGTCACTCTGTGATCTAGATAGAAACTTCTGGAAACTAAAGTAACAGTAATTCCAATGTGGAAATGCATCGTATTTCAGGACATTTATTGTTAAATTTCACCATTTGAAATAAAATTTCCTCTGGAGAATACACTGATATATCATTCATAAGTTAATTTCTTTGTCATATCCTGACTTGTGCTCCAGGTGAATCTAAATATTATATATATTTCCAATGATGTCGATATCTGGGTTCTCCAGTTAAGTTAAATTGCATTGTATACAGGAACCTTCTTCAGGTCTAAACGCTCCATAATTCCTCTGGTTTTCTCACGGCAGCCCAGTTTCCAATTTCTGCGTGGATATTAGATAACAAGGTGTAATGCCCACCCCGGTGTTTCGTGCTCTCATCTTCAAGAGATCCTTTTCAATTCTTGGGATCGGGTCCATCCTCTGGTGAATTCGACACCCATTAAGCAAATTACCCAAACACTAGAATCTGCAGGGAATGGCATTGAGCTGATTATTCTTTAGGCTCCACTGATATCACCAGGGTGACTCAAAAGGTCAACTGTACAGGCAAAGTGTTCCGAGTCGGGTTCAATGCCAAAATCCTTCATTAAGTCACAATAGAACTTTCCTTGCTCCACAGATCCTGAATGACAACATGCTGATAGGATATTCATGAAGGTAATATGATTTGGTTTTATTCCCAATTCTACCATTTGATTGAAGATGGTGATTGCAGCATCAGTACAACCATGCATTTCATGTCCAGAAATCATGGTGTTCCATGACACAACGCTCTTTTCTGACATGCTACGAAAAACTCCTTAGGCAGTTTGAAGATCTCCACTCTTTGCGTACGTATCAGTTAGAGCAGTTTCAATATAAAGATCCTTTTCTACACCATACATAATGAGTTTGTGGTGAAGCCATTTTCCCTTTTCGAGATGCACCGTGTCCTCGCAAAGCTTGAATTGCACTTAAAGAAGACCATATCAGGCATCTCAAGACAATCGAGATACATTTGATCAACCAGATGAATTGCCTCTAGTGAATTACCGCTCTGAGCGAACCGGAAATCATAGAGTTCCATGCATGCATATTAGAGCATTCTTGACAATCATAGAGTAGCTTGGATTGCACTACTCTTTTATTTGATATCAGTAAATATCAGGCATGCTAAATCCGAAGAACCACATCTCGAGTACATGCATATTAGAGCATTCTTGACAATCATAGAGTAGCTTGGATTGCACTATTTTATTTGATATCAGTAAATATCAGGCATGCTAAATCCGAAGACCCACATCTCGAGTACATGCATAATAGAGCATTCTTGACAAACTCGCCCAAAAAGCACTGTTTGATGGCATAACCATGTATCTGATGCCCAAGCTGTAATAAACCCACATTTCCACAAGCTGACACTGCACTTGACAGGCTAAAACAGTATTAGTCCTTGCCTCTGCATCTGCGCAAATAATACCAATGCCTCCTCAAACAACTCTTGCCACGCAAGAGAGAGTTATATGGCATGCATTTCTCTCATTACGTGAGGAACTTTTTTGCAATACCCTAGTTTACCACATCCAGCATATAATTCAATCAACACTGGCACTAGACAATTTTCTTGGAATGACATTTCTCTCTTCAGTGCATAATTATGAACGGCTTTCCCTACCCTAAACTAACTCAATCCAGCACAAGAATTGGAACACCCATTATGGCAACCCCATTCGGCTCCACTTTCAACTCTAGCATCTTCACAAAAATCTCAAATGCTTCCTTAAACCAACCGCTTCGATTATAACAGTAAATCATGGATGTCCATGAGATAAAAGTTCTGATGGCCACATTTACAAAAATCCTCTCAGCACTTAACAAATCATCACATGAACTATACGTTTCAACCAGGGAGATGCACAACGCCTCACAAGTGTCAGTTCTCCTGCCTTATCAACATAGCAAGAAATAATCCAATTCCATGAAACCGAGTCTCTTACCGGAATATAACCGAGTCTCTTACCGGAATATTATCAAACACCTTTCTTGCATTAGTTATGCAACCTAATTCTCCATATAAACCAAGAAGTGAAGTCTCAATAATAGGATTATTATCAAACCCATATTTAATTATCCTCCCATGAACTTTTGCACCAATAGCCATATCCCCAAAACCAGCTCAAGCTCTCAAAACTGATGGAAATACGAAGTTAGTAATTTGGGCTTCATTGAATAGCATCTTGTAATAGAGTGAAATGGCTTCTAAAGAGCTTGAGACCAAACATGGCATTTTCTAAGGACACCCGCATTAAAGAATCAGGGTTTTGGTAGGCTTCAGAGACAAGTTTTGGGGATTCAATGGAAACCATTTGAACATAGCACTCAATTAGTTTGGTGGAGGCTTGTGTGGCGTTGAAGAGATTAGTGACTAAAAGGTGGGCATGGAACTTGTATAACTGTCTTAAAGTTTTGCAGGACCTGAACAAGGGCCTGTAGCGTGTCATGCTGCTTCTTTGTTAACAAGCAAACAACATTGTGGATTGTGTAATGAAGAAATGCTGAAGTTAAAGCCCGCAATAGCAAATAAAGATTGGTTCCATGGGCCAGGACAGAAAGGGCGCCCTCCCTGCTAAGAGTTTAAACGTCCATTAAATCATTGGAAAAAGAGAGCAGAAAAAAGATTGGTTGAGCGAAAAGTAAAATGAGAAACCACGATATTGCACTAATAACTTAGAATCAGGCCATTCAGGGATATCCAAATCCAACCTCCCCAGCTTATGCAAGTTCCGGAAACAGGAAGTGCCTGTTCCACCTCGGAGGGAAGCGTCTGAGATTTCATGAATGAAACTATTTTTGTTCAGGAGTTCAGCAGCAGCAAAAGCCAAAGAGTTCAGGCAGACGAAAACTTGATCATAATAAATATTTTGGGAGTTAATCTAGCTTGGTCCCTGGAGCTTATTAAAACTAACTAATTACTCTAAATAATTAAATAATCCCTTGCCAGCATAGCATTTGTTTTTTATTGAAAAAATGCCTTGTTTTCCAATCAAAATTTCCCAACTTGGTTTTTTCTTTTCTTCGATTTTCCAAAAAAGAAAAATAATTGAATGTTACGGAGGGATTCAGTCTAATAATAATTATTTTTTAAAATGCTTTTTGTTTATAAATATATTAAAATAATATATTTTTTATTTTTTAAAAATTATTTTTAATATTAACACATTCTGAATATATATATATATATATATATATATATATATATATATATAATTTTAAGTAAAAAAAAATTCAAATTTTTTTAATACAAAATAGGCCAAGTAACAAGATGAGTGAAAAATATTAATTAAAAACATAGTTTCTGAAACTATGAGATTAGTTTATTTAAACTACAAGGACTACGTTATAATTGAATTATTTTGGTTCTGAACAAAGCGAAACATAAATACAACATTGATTGATGTTTCAATGTCTACAGAGAATTGGAACCTCAACGAACAGGAATCGTGCTATGATTTCCAAAGATAGATGGAAAGTAATTATATTGTGATTTACATGAATAATAGCCATGTACAAAGTTTTTATGCCACGTTGCTAACACATATGATCTAAATCAAATCACAACTGAAATTTCCAGAAAAACAAGAGGAAGAAAGCGCCTTCAAATCATACAGAGCTGGGATAATTCTACAAGCTTTTCAGCTCCAAATCTTTAAGATCTCACGCGGACCAGAAAGCAGCCCTCTCTTGCTTAAGCATCAGCACCACCACCGCTATCGTCATCTGGTGGATCCATTGGCACTTCATGCCGAGGCCTATTGTACTTTTCACGCAGCTGTTTGATTGGGATAAAATCCCCTGCTGCATCCATCCCATAGAATAGAAATGATGTATAGGGATGATCAAACCTTCCCTGCACATTGATCATATGCCTAAATACAGTCGAGCCAAAAAAAGCTAGGGGCATGCTTCATTTTTTCAGGAAAATAAAAACTTAACTTACCATATCTGGTTTCCCAGGAGCAACCAAATTTTCCTCGGGAACTGCAGAAAGGAACACCAATCTCATGTTCATGAAGGCATCGACATGAGTATTAAGAATGACCACATAACATCAAGCAAACAATCTGTGGTAATGCACAAAAAGGAAAGCAAACAAAATGCAGATTACCATATGCCACCAGTAGATTGGGATCCTCATGTACATCAACCAAAACCTGAAAAACATGTAAGAACTTGATCTTGAATGCTCTGCATTATAACATGGCGGCTAGTGTACCAAAGTAGATGCACCGATAAGATGAACACTAATCAACACCAACTGCTTTTCTTATGACATTCATCTCAAATTGGACAAGAAGACAAATCATTGTATTATAACAGAGTATGGCTGCGACCCCAAGAAACCTATTGTTCAAGATCTATACTGCACAATTATTTTTCAACCAAAGTTAAAAAAAATAAAAAATTCTTATTCAATAAAATCAACTAAATGTGTCTACTTATCATGTTATGATCTCCAAAGATAGCAGCACCGAAGCATTTGAAATGAATTTGGTCCATGGAAACTCCATTACATAGGCCAACCAAGCCTCTAGGCTCTAACCTCAACTCTTTTAGCTCAAAAGAGAAGAGATTCCATGGTATGAAGGAGGCTGGGGGGAAACCATGCTCCTTGAAACTTCACTCCAAAAACGAAGTGTTGGATTATCCTCTTCCACATTTTAAAAAATAAGGGCGAGGGGTACAGAGTTAAGCTTAATTAAACCTGATAAAATGGCTGGCTAGAACCACGAGCTAACTTTTCAACCTGTGCTGTTTCCATCCATGAACTTGACTCACAGCATATTGGATCCATTCCACAAACCACAGCTTGATAGCCTAAGTTCATAATATACCTTTCAGTAGCAATAAGATAATTTAGATAGGCAAATAAGTGCAAAATGTAAAAGCAACCAGTAGAGTTAGGATTCTTCCATGAGGAAATTCTGCTGGCACATAGCAAAGGAGAACACATCTATGGAAATTATAGTTATTTGACCAATATGGAAATTAGGAACTACTAAATATTAGAGAACGAAAAGCCAGCAAGCAGCTTTGGAAGTTTGTTACAGGGCCAAGATCCAGACTGTCTCACGAGTCATGGAAACATAAACATCAGTGAAGTATGAATTGTTGACACATCGCAACAGGATAAACAACTCCTAATTTTTAGTACTAGCACTTTAATTCTTCTTATCTACATTTGTTGAGAGACTATAAGGCTGTAGAATTCATGGGCTTTTTACAGAGTCCAGAATCATAATATTCGGTTCTTCAGATATGCTCTCGTGGCATGAATACATATCAATGGATTCTTTTTCTACATATTTAATTCAACGGCACCTCATACAGGAACTGAAAACAAATGAAAGATTGAAATGGGCATGCAGAAGCCGTGCTTACATACCAAAAGTTTTGTGCTTCACTTTCTGCCCTAAACGAAATGCATACTGTGCATTTTCATATACCAGAGCTTTTGCAGATGCAGCCAAAGATTCTGCTTCCAGTTCTGAAATTTGATCTCGTAATTCAGCTGCCACTGCATAATTCTCGTTCTCAATTGCATTCTGGAGGTCTGCACTGCAAGTAAAGAAGCAGAAACAGTTTACAGCACATTCTAGTTGAGCCAGTAAAATGCAACATAAGAAATCCAAAAAAAAAAGGGGAAAGAAAAGAAAAGCCTGAAGGAAAATGTTAATCATTAGATATATTACACCTTTTCTAATATTATCTAATATAATTTTTTGGATTTGAGCCCAAGCAGAATAACATGGCAAAATTGTTGGACTCACCGCAGTCGAATGATACTTATAGCCTTATCTTGAGCTTCACTCTTTGAAGATGATCCTCTCTTCGCTTCCTGCTGCCTAATGACCTCACCTTCAACCTTTCAAGAAGCGAACTCATTCAGCATGCTGCAAATTCATTTGATAACTCTATTTACCAGCTAGCTTATTCTCCATGGACACTGATATTTATTGTTGTTAGGAAAAAGCATGCACAATTTCAGTGTAAGAAAATATAATCCAAAAGTCCCAGCAATGACTGAATAATATAAGATAAAATAAAAGTTGTATAAAACAAGAAGATTTTCAGCGAAAATTAACTAAGAACACAATTGAAAATCAATTATAATAGGCCTGGAGATGGAATGTAACCTCCGTAAGCTTGTTTCTAAGTTGTTGTGCAATGTCATACTGCTCCACATTCAAAGCATACTGCAAATTTCACAACATCCATCCAAAAAAAGCTTGTGAGCATTAAAAAACACCCAGAAACCAGGGGATAGAACAAAATGCTCCACTCTTTTATGAAAAATAAAAAATCTAAACAAAAAGACTGCCAGCAAACCTGAACTCGAGTGCCCAAATCTAACTGGAAAAAGAAAATCAGTATATCTTCATTCGCACTCTCACTACGTTCAGAGCTTGCGTCCAGCTCCTGCTCACCCCCTTTGTTGAACAGCCATCCTGCTTCAACCCTTAAATTTCTTCGATTTAATGTGTTAGGGTTACCCATAAAGTGTAAACCTTGAGGGCAGTGATGCAAAGGGCATTGGCTATCAAACCCAGAAACGGCATGAGTTTTCCTCAGTAGGTTGGAATGCCTCCTCCACTGCGGTATGATCAATCCATAAACTCCACCGTTTACTGAAGCTGCTAGACAAGTTAACGACGCACCTTGCACCATTTTTTTGGCCAGGTAAAGAAATCCCTTATAGAGCGTAAACTAACCGTCCTCTATTTGCATCTGCGGTTCCAAAATACCCCAATCAATCGTTGAACAAAAATAATAACGGTTCTGGTTGGAGGAAAAAACTCACCGGAAATACGCAGGGGAAGAAAATGGGCCAGTTTCCGCAGAGACCTGACCTCTCAAAAAATTCAGCAAGTGAAGATAGTGTGTGCTCCTCTGCGTCGAGGTATGCAGACGCGTGTAACGCTTGTGGTGGGGGCTTCATGTGTATATAATTAAATATCAGGATTATATTTCATATCTCATGCTTATATATATATATATATATAATTTCACGGTTTTTTATTACTTTGAAAACAATTTAGGTAACACGAATGGTGAAGATTTGTAAATATGTAGAATGGATGGTACAGTGCTACTCTTTTTATTTTTTTTCTACTTTTTTTTTGTAAGCGAAAAACAAAATAATAGCACATAAATGAGCAAGCCAGAAATGAGAAATTTTTTAACACACTTCCACAAATTTTGCCTCTTCTCACTTCTTGATATTTCTAAACGTGTTTCCATAGTTTTACTGGGAAACGATTCAAAGAGTTCACGCCATTTTACCACCTTGATAAAGGGCCATTCTTGGGTTTTGAAGTTGTGAGAACACATTGAAGAAGGATTTATTTTAGTGTATTTGCTTGTTGGGTCCCTATGGGCGCCTTAAAGCTTGTAACCGACTCCGAACAGAGGCTTGTGATCTTCGGGTTCGCCAATCCATCAACAACTTCTGAATTAAAAATCTGAGTTAAGATGATGCTCTGATGGGAAAAAAAAAATTAGGACTTTTGACTTCTTTATTCTATTTTATACTCTCATTTCATCAAAATAATAACAGCAATAATTCAGATCATTTCTAATATAATTCAATTCTTCACAAGTTAATTTATGAAGAATAGCTTTGAATTCTGGCTTCAAATCAAGTTATTCTTCAAAAACCATGCCAAGCATGCTCTACTTTACCTCTGAAAATACAACCACCTTACATTTTACTGATAATCTTCCAAAGATAAGACAGGGCACGAACTATCTTTTATTTCCATCTTCAAAAACAATCATTGCTCAACAAATAAAATAAACAAATGAGATGCTATTATACAAGTTTCAACACCAGATGCAACCCCAACTTTTTTTTTCTTAAAAAAAAAACCCATACAATTTGTACATAGATAGCATCAAATGCACCTTCAAAGGAGCACGACGGGAAGAGAATTGAAGAACCACAACCTGAATTGCAAAATCACGTGATGAAACTGTATCTCTAACGCCTACGGTCGATGATACACATATTTTGTTCTAGGGTCCACAATAAGACCCTTTCCTCCATTCACTTCTAAATCATGCCTGCATCCACCACATCATGTTAGTCAGGTTATTATAAGAAACTTCCCTTGTCCATTCCATCCTTGCCACTGTAGACCAAGATGAGGATATACAATGCGGGGATCACAAATAGATGGCAAGGTATTTGATCCTATAACCAACCTTCTCATAATTAAAATTTAAGAAAACCCACTAAAGTTATGCTTGCAATTTCTTTGCATTTTGGGGGCAGTAGGTAAGCATCTACAGCACCAAAATGCTAAAAGCTAAAACATAAATAACCAGGCGAATAGACAAATTTCATTCCGATATATTTACCATAACTCCGATTGACGATCAAAGATAGATGAATAGAACTGTAAAAGAAGCAGAAAACTCAACTGGAAAACAAAGTCGGGGATGGTCAACTGCTCACGAGGAACATATCTGAACAGCTGCAGAAGCCGATCCACATATACCACTTTCTTCCAGGTCTAGAGGTCAAGTTCAAGCAGTAAACTTACAAAATAGATTCAAATTTTACTAGAGAAAAACTCAAATAAAAATACATACCACATTATCAACAAATACTTGCAGAGCGAAAATTGTGGTCTTCAGGTGAAAATTCGGGTGAAGAACATATATTGCCTACACATTGGATGAGGAGCTCAAATGTACGAGCATAAATATATACATTTAAGAAGTTAGATTACTTGTGCATTGCATACATGCAGATTTCGCTGGTGTTTCCGACCAAGTATTTGCTGTAATCTTCGTATCCATCCCATGTTTGGTTGACTGTTGGTCAAAGTGGCAATTATAAAAAGAGGAAAGCTGATAAGTTTCAGGAAAATGAACTTCGCATAAAAATCACAGAAACTCAAATAAAGAACTTGAAAATTCCTGATCTTTCCAAATCCCAGGTACATCTACGTGAGTAAAGGGCTGCTGACAAACAGTTACCATCATCCCCCAGGGGGGGGGGGTAATGCTAAAGAATTTAGAACAAATGAGGGAAAAAAAATTCAGAATTGAGTAGAAATATGACCGCCAGAAGTTTCAATACTCACAGTTGCAAAGAGGCTGCAGAGTGAAAATACACAATCGTATAAGGCTTCTGTATCAAGGGCTCAAATTCCTGAAATTTAAGGACCAACATAACATTAGTTCTAAACCAACAACCAGATAAATGAAACTTATTAAAGGATCAGAACAAGGATATCTGGAGAGTATGATCCAGGATCAAGAAGCTAATAAATGAGAATAATAAGCTAGATAAACAAATTACCTTAATCACATGAAGCACAAATCGCTCTAGATCAAGACATCGTAGCAAAAAATGCGCTCCCACAACAACCATCACAGGATGGCCCTCGCTATCTACCCCACCACGGTAACTAAAGTAGCAAGAAAATATCTAAACTAAGTTATAGGCAATCCAAGGTTATGAGCACCAAGCAATTAATGAAAGTGACAAATACTGTACAATGAAGGAAACGCATTTTGCACAAAAGGTTACATGGCCAGGTGGACAAATTCATGGTGAGAAGATCTGCAACAATATAATTAATAGACACAACCAATGAACGCTACACCAACTGTGTTGGTTCAACTGGAATAAAATTATGCAATGGACAATCAGACTTTTAAACAATTGACCTTCAGAGAAAAGAATTACAATCTAAAGCACATGCAAAAAAAGATATATAAATGCTTACACAATTTTCATTTCTGCAATTTCAGAAAGATTAAGAGAATTTGCTTTAGCTAGGTATCTTGAATGAAGAGAATATTCTTCAGCAGCAGACAATGGAGGGCCTCCAAGATCGCCGAATCCAAGCATTTTGGCACAATTCCATCCACTCTGTGCTTGTGCACTCTTTTCCCATTGCTCCTTACGTCTCTCATCTGGATCCTTAATCAAGGACATGAAGGCAGGATCCAAATACGAATCCAAGTACGATGAATTCCTGTAGAATGGAGCAACATTGATCAGATGAGCGTGTCTGTGAGTGACATATTCAAAGAACCACAACATGAGATTACTCTTCATGAATGAGTATATTCTTTTTGAGAGAATCCTGAGAATTAGCCATTATACTTTCATTCCAATTAAACACAAATATTCAAAATTTACAAATAATAAGAAATAAAGTGTAGTGATCTAATCTGAAAAGCGACCATCTTAAACAAGAAAAAGAAGACAACACAGACAAGAATGTTTAATTTTGTATTGCAATTAAGTCAACTAACCTTCGTACCAAACCAACATCACTAACAGGAAGGTCAGCTGGGGGTTGGGGAGGTCTTGGAATATTTTTCTTGGGCAAAGGCTTTATTCTGATTTTGCGTTCATCTATTATCGTCTCACCATTCTCGTCCCCAACATCAGCAGGAAGTTTTGATATGGCCACCTCTTCTTCATGTTTATCTCGAGGAAAGTACAGTGGAAGTAATCTACAATGGAAAAGGGAAAAGGGAATAATGACCACATCTGATGGAATCCTTACAAAATATTAGTTGAAATGGGAAAAAAATAACTGATGTGAAATATCACGATTGAGGCATGGTCATTTTTTTTAAAGAAATGACAGAATGTGCATCTTGCACTAGCTAGTTCGGGCTAAGGCTCATTCAGTTGGATTGAACACTTTTTGCATCTCTAAGCAACAGAATGGAGCTACAATATAGAAGCACCTTTTATATATTTCAGTATCAGTTGATGTGGTAGTACAAAAAACAACAGCTGTAATCTTATCTTTCTGCTTCTCAAGAAAACGCCGGACAGTCCCTGAACAAAACCAAACACAATGAATTAGATGACAGCAAATCACATAAGAAACATTTAGCTATCCAAACACAGACATCATCAGAAATAAAAATTCCTCACTTATAGCCACATGAGCAGCCGGTTCACGTGGATAGTTTTTAGACTCTGTATATATGCACCCCATAGCGATGCTGCATTGTATTTCAAGTAAAAATTAGCTCCATGTTTTTGAAAATCAAAGGAGCACAACAAATTAACAAAATACCAGAAAATAATGGAGTAACAACCTTTGAAGACCATTCTCAATGAGAAGCTCAAGGCAAGAGCGATAGCAGTGACTCAAAGCGTTCTCTGCGGCAGTATGATATTTCACTGCATACTTAGGACCAACAGTATGGATAATTCTCCTAGCATAATATTAAGTAAAACATTAGCCTGAGAAAAAATAATTAAGAATTAAAGCTACCAGAAAGAAAACCTGATGTAATGCAACAAATAATTTGAAAGAAATTGCAACTAGCAAACAAAACATCGAGGACAAAAAAGGGAAAGTAAATTAAGGAAAATATAAGTTGATGTGCAAGGAGTGCGATATGTAAGGTATGGAAGACATGAGTCATCGAGCATGGCTTCTGAAGGATGAAAACAAGATTAGACGGACAAGAATCAAGTCATCAAGCATGGATTTTTTGTGATATAATGCAAAAACAAATTGATGCTTCATTATCAACAAGTAGAACATGCCAGCATACATACCTAACTGGAAGGTCATATCCATTAGTAACTTTTGCCATCCCTGTTCGACATCCACCCTGACACACAAATGCATATCAAGTTAGTCCCACTCTCGTATTTTCTTATCTCCTTAAAAATCACCTAACAATCAAACAAGCTAACTTTAGCAACTACAAAAGCTTTGAACATGTCTAAATTTGCCTCAGAATATGAATAGCAGATTTTGTGCAGCGACATTCGCATCACTTTTATCAACTATCTTTGCATGATAAAACAGTACATATATATATGGTCCATGAATCGTTAAAAATCCCAGTAAATAATGCTAAAAAAATGAAATATAACCTCCATATCAAAGGAAAATATTCAAATATTAGCAACCAGCAAACAATCGGTAGCATACCAGTGTCATGCATTCTTCTGCAAGACCAGGTCCAGCTGCTGCATGCAGACCAGGACTGCTGTGTGCGTCATCCAGATTCTATAAACCATCAATTAGAAGCATATTAGAGATAATATAAGTGAGTTGCTGGTTCCTTTTATTGGTGTTCATATCTGTGAAAAAGCTTAGTGCAATTAAGAAAAAAAAGATTTGAAATACTACAGCAATGCAATTAACTCGTTTGTTTTTGCATTTTAAAAGCGCTTTGAAAAAATTTTATTTTTTTCTTTGCTTCAAATTAATATATTTTTGGTGTTTTTATATCATTTTGATGCGTTAATGTCAAAAATTATTTTTAAAAAATAAAAAAATATTATTTTGATATTTTTCCGAGTGAAAAACACTTTAACAAGCAACCACAACCACACTCTCAAACACACTAAGGATCTTCACACTAGAGCACACGAATTAGCAATGGATGCACTGAGATGAGATGATGAGTTGGCTTGGTGCTCACTTTGAGTTGAGAGACAACCAACTATTCTTGACATTGTCAGCAAAACATATAGCTCATATATCAAGTGTGTCCACAGAGGACAAGGATAAAACAATCATGGTACTTTAATGTCTCATATTATATCAGGTTCAATAAAAGCTTTAAAGATTTTCCATGGTCCAAAATGGGAAAGTCACATTCCTTAAAGTCTGGATATGAGCCCAACAACCCAAGCACAGAACAAAAACTTTCAGATTGCAGGCTCTAAGATTCAGATTTTATTGTAGAATATGTGGAAACCATTGGTTTATAGTCTCATGTTATATTAGGGTTCACCGAAAATCAAACTCCACTACCATATAGCTATCCAGACCAGTTGCAAAATTAGCAAAAGGTTTCTTCAAATGTTTCACTCTCTAACTACAGATGTCAAATCTAGATAACTATAGATCACTTTGGCACAACAAGTAAAAAGGCAACAATCATCGGTTTCAAAGATAGCACTGCTCAAGCAGTTCAACCAGAAAAAGGGGAGCGCACGACATTCACCTCATTTGTAGAATTCACAACAGCATCCACCTCAAGATTCCAAGGGTGTCCCCTCCATAAATATATCTTCGAGTTGATCTCATGATCAACTGGAAATCTCGATACCATCCCATAACTACTACTTTCCCCCTCAGGATGAGCCGTTAAAGGATCAGGGAAATATGAATTTGTAAATGAAGGGTCTTCATTATCATAACTGAACGAAGATCTACTCTCTGCATCACTCCATCGCGGAACTTGATCCAAAGTCACAACTGAACACCCGTTATCAGTAGGCGACCCACCTCGGGTTGTCACAGCTGTAGGCACACGCTGGTACATTTTCTGTAGCTACCAATTAAAATTTTAGCTCCTGAAGTTGTTGGGATGATTAACCCAACAACCACCCACTTGAAATTTTTAACACAAAATCACACTAATCAAATAATTTTCCTAAAACAGAAAAACACCAAATCAAACTCAATCCAAATCATCACATGTACAGATAAATGAAAATAAGATCACAATTCCTATCAAAACTAGCAAAATTTGACCTAACCACATTTTGCTTTACATTTTAACTCCTTAAAATTCCTTATAAAATTTGCATTAAAAATTGAATAAGAAAATCTCATAACATAACCTAGTGACCCAATTCCACAATTCATGGTAATATTACTCATAGGTAACAAAACAGCAGAAAATCCCCAACCTCTATCCATCCAATTCAACTACTTGGCTTAATTAAGACAACTAATAGCAACAGACAGCATTGAAGCTGAAAGAAAAAACAAAGACATTCAATGTCACCTCCAAGTCAAGTTTTGTGCTTTGAAAACCTAATTTTTAAATTTCGCGACAGAAATTAATCGACTCGTGAAAGAAAATATGAAAGGAAATGAATCCGAGAGAAGATATACTCACGTACCTTTTGGGGTAGGGATTGGAAAAGGTTTTTAATATTTTATTTATTGGGTTAATTAATCATCTGGTGTGGTGTTGTTTTGTTTTATGATTAATGATTGCTGGTTCTATGAGCTCTGCAGATGGCAAGCTCATCTGACCATTTGTCTTTTTGTGGGGAGCTTCACGTCAAATTTCAAACGTATCAAAATCACCCCTTCATCTTTCTCTCGATGACATTTAAGGGTTTCTATAAGTGTATTAGTAATTGTAGTTGAAAGTAATTTTTTAAAAAATATATATTAAAAAAAATCATTTTTATTTTATAAAAATCATTTTTAATATTAGTTTATCAAAACAATTAAAAAATAAATAAATTAATTAAAACTTTAAAAAAGCATGGTTCGAATACTATTCTTTCTTATTAACTACATACTGTACTTGGTTTTGCCAATAAAATTTGGCTAAAATGATATAAGAGATAATTGAAAAGTTATGGCCAATAAGATATATAATCTTTCTTTTTAATAATGAGAATATTGACGGGCCACATCCAAACTAATATATTTATAGAAAATATGTGGTTTTGGATTTGAAGTACATGTATATATTTTGGTGGAGAGTATTTTTTTATTTAAAAATATATAAAAATAATTTTTAAAAATTTTTAACTTCAGTATATCAAAATTATTAATTTAATATTTTTTAAAATAAAATTCACTTTTAAAACACATTAAAAAACAAAAACATCAAACTTTGAAACACTTTAAACATTATAAATAATAAGAAAAGGATTTATTCACCATATCAATTTTCTTTTTCTTTATATAAGAGTTGAAAATGGGAAAATGCCTTTTTATTTAGAAATGAAAAAACATGACCAGAACATTCATTGGTACAGGTGTTTTCAAAGTTAGGAAGGGCTTTACTGGGTCCATTACGGAAAGAGATAACTCCCGTCTATTCTTTTATTCTTTTGATAAAAGATAACTTCGGTCTTTAGTAATTTGTAATAAAAATTGGGAAATTTTCCAAAAGCTTTTACAAATGGACGTTTTTCCACCGAAGAAAGTAGCAATCCAACGTCAGATCAGAAGGGGGGAAAGAACAGTGCATGCGTGCTCTTTCAAAATTATTTCATCAAATACACTGGAAATATTACATAAAAAGTTGCTGTTTTTTGGGAGTAATCCAAAACCTGCTATATCACATCTAACCATACATGCTTGGAAAAATAACTAGAACAAGATAAGACTCAAGAAAGCATTCACTAGAACTGATGGCTTCATCTATTTCATTCCTGCCTTCTGCTTTAGCATAGCGATGAAGTTTTCTCTATCCTCTGGTGACATGCCTTCTGCTGAACAATCTCCAACGCCCCATTCTGCCCCACGTATGCAATATTTGTCTTGAATTTCTTGCCGGTTTCTGAACATTACATAACATAATAACATGTAAAATCAGTAGCCCGTGATAAATTCATGTTTAATGTAGAGTATTGATATATGCATATTGATCTGCTAAAACGCGATGGCCTAACAGGTTTTAAACCTACTGCCGCTTTGCTTCCCGACTCATTTGTCATAAAAATTCACTTCTAAATACCAATACTAGTAGTGTGAATGGAGCAGTTCCTCTCTCTTTTTTTTCATCATCTAATTCTTTCCACTGAAGTAGAATGAAGATTGCGGAGAAGGGCCATTCTTTACACGTGAAAGTTCAATACCCAGAGGTCCTGTAAAAGCATTAGCCTCGCTAGTAAAAGGGCATGGCATTACACATGTAGCTCTCAAGCTCATGCAGAGCTCATCCACTTTTAGCCCCATTAGAAATTTTGAAGCACGGCATATCAATATGCATGAAACCAAATTTAAAACTAGTTTTGAATTACTTTTCTTTGTTCAGCTTGGATCGCTCAAGTAGCTCCTTGAGAATGGGAGATGATTTGAATTTCTCATCAGCTTCTGCGTACTTCTTCTGGTTTTCTTCTGCAAAAGAATGACAGTTCATTATAAAACTTAAAAATGGTTGTCAAGTCAAAGCATTAAAAATTTGGAAGTTGAAATATAATTATTACAAGAGAACAAACCATTGAAACGGTTAAGAAAGTCAATTTGAGGTAACTGGGGACCAGGAATTGATTCTAATCCAGAAAATCCCGACATAATTCCAGCTTTAGCTGCAAAACCCAGAAGCACAGATGATCAAACATGCTCTTGCTTGGCAGTTATTCTTCACAAAGTCCCATAATAAATGCCAAAAAGTTTCAAAATCCTTCAACAAACTAATGCACTGATGGAGAATTAAAGATGTGATGCAATGATAATTGCAATCATAAGAAACAAGAGGGGCAAATCGCTATAAATATGGGGCCAAAACTAAAGTCACAAAAGATTTCTTTTAATTATAAGTATTCCAAAATTTAATGGGGTCAATTGCCCACCTTCTCCACGCTGTAGCTTTGCTCCTGGGTCGATTAATATATATTCTCTCTAACCAAATAGTTTGTGTTCAACTCTTGGCATTGGGATTCCCCACCTTCATATGTATGTTATTTAGCACAACTTTGCAAACAAACTAACCTTTGTTAAGAGACATAAATCAATGAAATGTCTAATCCTTGGCATACTGTAATCAATTTAATCACCATATACAAAACCTTTGGTGAAAACTGCCGGAAAGAAGAAAGAAAAGGGGGAAAGAGGATCCCGGAATAGAAGAGTAAAAGCATACAAAGAACCGCCAAAAAACCATCAAAATCTATGATGGACTCCATAAAGTAACCTCCTCTTTTCTAACCAACAAAATTGCATTTCATTTTGAGGAATTTGTTAGTTCCCCAGCAGGCCTAGGCAACTTCCTTAAAATGATTTCTTGAAATATACATGACTAGCAAAAGCAAGCAGGGTTTCCATGTAATTTGTTCAAGCCCAATTCTTTCAACAATCAATCAAATGTTGCATGTCATTGTGAAGAAAAAATTGCAAGCATATACAAGGGTCAGAATACTGCTAGCTAGAGAAAACATAAAACACCGGGAACAGAATAGAATAGATTTAAAAAATTACCTGGAGTTGCTGAGAGAAGCAAAGCAACTGAAACAACCAAAGGAAGAGACTTGTGAGTCACTTGGCAAGATGGTAAAGAAGCAAACCAGGATAAATTCTTCGGCGTTTCATTGAGCCCGAGTCTTGTTTCTATTCTCTTTCGATGATTGATCTTGGGGTTCTCACAGACGATGAATTTGGTAGATGAAATCTGAAAGAGAGGTTGGGAGAGGGTCTTCATTCTCTCCTCACTTGAGTTTTGAGGGATAGATAAGGCTTTATAACTTTAGAGGAGAGGGAGGGGAAGGAAACAAACGGTCGATATTAACCAAACTGAAATTCAATAAGAAAGCTTTCGTGTCAGGGACTCGTTGATTCAACGTGTGGGGCAAAACCGCGACACGAGGGATCAAGTTTAGTGTGTGTGAACGGTAATTCATTCTCTTTTACCCAATTAGAATGTGACATGTCAGATGATGATGTGGTAGGTCTTCGCGTCAAATTCAGGTTTTCCCTTTGTGATTTTCAACGAGCTAGTTCATTTCACGAAATTGTTTCGCTGGGAATACGATTTACGAAGGTGCGCGCGCTTTTTTTGAATTAATTTTTTTTAAAATTGTTGATATTTAAAATAAATTTTAAAAAATAAAAAAATATATTATTTTAATATACTTTCAAAAAATAAAAACTTCAATAAACAATTTCTATCACTCCCAGACAAGCGACCTTAAGCATACACAAAAACGCTGCCTGAATAGTATATACGCTAAGCAATCTCCTCCAATGGTTTCATTGTAGCTTTGCTAATTTGCCCTACCTAGAATTTTAAGTATATTGGATCTCTTAAGTGCTAATTTCAAATTTTTTTTTGTTGGCATCATTCACAGAAACAAAGAAAGAAGCAGTAAAACACTTGTAACAAGCCAAAAAGGCAAACTAGCCAAGCTGGGTGACAAAATGCGATTACCACAGAGCAACTCTCATCTGTTGAAAACATGGCCAGAAAAACTACAGAACAAAAAAGGTCTGAATGATGGCGATTGGTAATTTAAGCTGCTGTAAGACTGTCAATTATTTTTCTGTGTTTCTATTTAGCTGCAAGTGGAGTCATCCGCAAAACACTTTTCTTCAAGATGCATAACCCAGCCACTTAGAAAATTCAACAAACTTCCATCCTAGAGTATCCAAACTCATCCTTCAAGCATAGCCTTAGCAGCATCAATCAGAATTGGCCTCAAGTCTTCCGAAGCTCGACCCAGCACAGTGTATCCTTCCTTGTCTTCCACATCCACATCTGCTCCATGTCGAATTAGAAGGAGAGCCACCTACAAACCAACCAAACACAGATTTTAATAGGCTTTCAAATAATAACAAAAAATTACAAGACAATTTAAGACTGTCTAGTTAAGTCAACTCTCATCAATTGATTGCTCATGAGTCCATATTAGGCAACAAGAAACTTGGCCAAGTCAAGTTGGCAAATAGCCAACATAAGCACAAAGCATACGGTAAGATAACCTGCCACTAAGATGACAACAAGAAGATAGTTGAAACGTAGAAATCCACAGGAATCAGGCATCGCAGATGTATAATCGGGTAAGATAATCAATGCCTGATTTAGATTCAAGTTTATTGAACCGTGCATAATCTATTTCACGGGTAAATGAAGTCTATTGATATCACCTACAAAATATTGTCATGGTTTGCTGGACTGGCTCCAGGAGACATTAGAAACCAAAGTAACTGACAGTATCACATTAATGGATTCACTGGCCAAACCAATCTCAACTTTCATTTAATTTGCTCCATTATGAAGGACAAGGTTGCCCACAGACCTTTTTCGGTGAAAAGAAAATGATTAAATAAAAAGAGGCAGAAAAAAAATTCTGATCTTTAGGCAGGAAAATCTAGTAAACATAGAGAACAGACAATAAAATGGAAAGGATCAATAAATAAATTAAAAAAAACGGTTTAACAAAAAGTTCCATCTCCCTAACCTGTATTTTATGTGATATTTCATCCAGCTTACAACCTACCACCAAACCTTACAAGATACAAATTAATACAATAATGAAGGTATAGACATAGCAGGGGCCCGGAATGCTTAATAGCACTGGTTGAGATTAGGGATAGAGGGAGCCAAACAAGATATGTACAAATCACATGGCAGGTGAAGAACGAAATAAGCTTTATAGGTAGTAACCAGATCGTTAAGGAAAGTTCATCATACAATGTAAGCATCTCTTTCTCAAGTAATTCTGATCAAACTTACCTCTTTGTTACTGCAAATAACTGCACTCATGAGAGGAGTTTGACCAGCTTTATCAACAGCATCAACCTCTGCTCCTTCCTCGATTAAGAGTTCACACAACTCTGAGTTCCCTGTACTTGCTGCTCGATGCAACGGAGTACAACCAACCTAAAATGCATCATGCACAGCACATGAGTTACAAGAGAGTCCGTTGCTTTTGAACCGACCCATCAGCACATAACGTGCACATGTACTGCTAGTAATATTATCATATAAGATTAAAGAACAGATGCATGAAGTTACAAGCCTTGTCTTTGATATTGATCTTTGCACCATGCGAGATCAAAAGTTGAGCAATCTTCAACCATCCCTTGCTAGCAGCATAGTGAAGAGCAGCGCGCCCGCCATCATTTTTCAAATTAACATCAGCTCCTAAAAGGTAACATTCCCATTGTTATTGAAATGCGAAAAACTATTTCAGAGACACAGAAACAGTTCCTGCTCAATACATTGACAACTTGATACTACCTTTGCTTAACAGAATTTCAACAATCTCAACATTTCCGATGCTAGCAGCAGAATGAAGTGGGGCCCAACCTTCCTCATCTTTACCATTTACCACTGCGCTACTTGATTGATCAATATCTGATAGTATTTTCACCACCTAATTCCAACACCACCGCAATAACCCCAAAAATAAAACTCAAATTCACCGCCAGCTAAATCGCAAACTATCAACCAAAAAAACATATTTTACCTCAGGGTGTCCAGAAGAGGCGGCGACATGGAGGACAGAGCGGCCGTCGTCGTTTTGGAGAGAGAGGGCTTTGGAGAGGAGTTCTGGTGGAAGCGATTTGAATGTCGAAGAATCGCCTGTCTCTGCTGCCTTGAAAAGGTCTTTGTCTTTGATTTGGCTTGGAGGATCGATGTCCATGTCCATTAATTTTATTTTTTTTTTATGGGAGATTGGAGCTTTTTTATGGGGATTTTAAGGGTTTTTGGGTCGTCTTCTTTTGGGGTGTGGTGCTTAAACTGTAAACAGACGTAGGAGAGATTCTAGATGTGCAATGAGCGACGCGTCAGTGGACCGAAAGAGAAGGCCTGTCCAAATTCGTGATTGGATAATCGTACATGATTTTAAACGGAAAAAGTAAAAAAACACAGCAAAAAATAATGAATAAATTACTGATTTATTATCTCCATTTTTATTTCAATTCCAAGGACAAGCCAATAAAGATGCAACTTGAAACCTATACCTTCCTTTCTTTCTTTCTCGCCCTTGTAAAACCATTACTGAAACAGTTAAAAGGTATGAGGTTGGTTTAATTGTTTAAATTAACAGTTAAAAAGATGAATATGTTATATGAATCATTTAGAGCATCTATAATAATGCTATTTAGAAGAGGTAAATTGGTTATATGATTTTATGAATGGAATAAATATAATTTTTTATTTATTTATCTGGGCTCCAGTTGTA
>Ga0325404_1001335_pt1 | contig 26151 bp, 15 predicted proteins | sample PopdelMetagenome_18_FD_205664 | JGI IMG/M metagenome (GOLD analysis project Ga0325404, IMG submission 205664) | Populus deltoides microbial communities from Bellville, Georgia, United States - Xylem-Control-R1 | ecosystem: Host-associated > Plants > Phyllosphere > Stem > Wood/Secondary xylem...
ACTAATTAAAAATATAGAGGGAAAAGAACAAAATAGGCTAGAAAAGTGGGTTTACACGCTTGGTCCATAAAAAAAGGTTAGGCCTGTATACCAAGCCTATTTTTATTTTAATTGTTCTTTTATATTTGAGAAAAATACAGAAAAAGTGTCATCTACTAGTGTAGATTCCAGTTACTATCAATTGTTAGAAAGTCAAAGCAAGGATATTTTTTACCTAAAAACTCATTTTCAACCTATTTTTATCTAAAAATACCTATATACTAATATATCAACCTAGCTACCCCTAAATTAGTTCAAAAACACAGAATCAAGCGAAATATTTTTTTCTCAACCTTGATTTACTTTATTTAGCAAGATGAAGGGTAAAAAATACATGTATGTAACTCTTCTTGCTTAATTGAACTCCTTGACATAAAAAACGAGTTATTTTGTCATTGAAATATGGACAACCAATGATTTTATCTCTCCTATCTTAAATCCAGGGACCTAACATGAATAACAAAAATTGTTGGACCAAAACATGTAATTATAAAACTAAAGATACCAGAATAGAAATTAAAAAACTCTAAGGGTAATTCTCCCCCAAAAGCGTTGAATAAACAGTGTTGTGCAAAAAAAAAATATTTCATTTCCCACCCATTTTCAGTTTTGGTCCATTTATTTTTAATTTTGTGAAAAGAATAAAATTGAATTTGTTTTTCAAAAATCTAGCATCAAACAAATCTCAAAGGGTTTTATTTCACTACAATAACTTGATAAAAAGCAAGTCTATACAAATTATCAAGACCGACCCTAACTAACATAACATGAATGGATGAAATCAAAAAAAAATTAATAAAAAAAAAAAGGATGATAGTGTTGAAGTTTATAGTGTTCGTACTCACATGCACAATGCATTGTATAGAAAAAAACATAGACCATTTAGTTTTTTTTTTTTTGTAATTTTATCTTATATGGTATCTTTTTAATCCTTATATATAGTATATTTAGTGAAACTTTCCCATCCAACTCCTTACTTAGCTCGTGTTTTAAATTAAACTTCGTGGAAGTTACCCCAAAGTGAATCAGTTGATTATATGGTTCCAAATGCAACTCAGATGACCAGTAAAAATATAGCTCAACTTTTAAGAAAATTTTAAGATGAGTTATTTTTTAAAAATATTAAAATGATAACATATTAAATTGACCCCAGTCACTCCATAACTCGGATCATGAACTCTATTGAAATTAATTATATGATAAAAAATAATATGTTTTCAAAATTAAGCACCAACCTAGTATTGAAATGTTTGTTTGATGAGTTATTTTTAAAAAAATATTAAAATAATAACATATTAAATTGACCCCAGTCACTCCATAACTCGGATCATGAAATCTATTGAAATTAATTATATGATAAAAAATAATATGTTTTCAAAATTGAGCACCAACCTAGTATTTTGTTTGAGACTGTGATAACCCTATAGAATGCTTACCAAAATAAATATTAAAGCCTAGTTTCTAATGAACCCAATATTGAAAGAAAAAATAAAAAAAATTAATTAAAAAAATAAAGGATGAAAAACCAAAAAAAAATAAAGGCACATCGATTTTGGTTGGTAAACCCGTGAATTAAGTCACCCTAGTCAACTTGTCAAACTCGCGAACCAGTTCATGAATTCCACTAAGATTAATAACTTGGTTTTTTTTCTAAAATAAAATTTATTTAAATATATTATAACAAAAATGAGTAATCACAAAATCAAGCACCAACTCAATATAAGGATTTTTTTAGGTCATGATAACCCTTTAGAATGAAAAAAAATAAGCGTAATGATAGATGAAATAAAAAAATAAAAGAATAACTAAAAAAATAAAAGTTTAATCTCCCAAACCCTTGAATCGGGTCAACTCAAGTTAATATACTAAACCTATAAACATTTAATGGACTCCATAAATTTTAATAACATGTTTTTTTATCCGAAACTATTTTTTTAGATATGATAAAAAGATAGACAATAAAAAAAATCAAGTCTAATAAAAACAAATAGTTACCTCATTAAACTTATGAACCAGGGCAACCCAGGTTTCCCCATCAAATCCGCAAAATGGCTCATGGACTCCATAAAGTTTATTAACTTGGTTTTTTTCTGAAACCATTTTCTATTTAACTATATGTTAAAAAAATAGATAATAAAAAAAATTGAACTACAACCTAATGTCAGGATATTTTTTTTGACACTATGATAACCCTATAGAAAGCAAAAGAAAATAAATTATAAAACACAATTCCCAATCAACACAATATTAAAGGATAAAATAAAAAAAATCTAAAAAAAACAATTAAATATTTTTGGGATTGAATTGAAGAGGTTTTAAAAATCAAGGGACTAAACTAAAACAAAAAAGGAAAAGTACCTAGTGCGTGTTTTGCACTCGCTAGAGTGTGAGGAAGTCTGTAGGCTTTGGGCAACACATGAGAAGTAGACCAAGCTTCGATCAATGTCATGTTTTGATATTGTCGGAACCATCGTGGTATCTTTTTTGTACATAGGTGCATGTTACATTAGGAAGTCCGGTGTGGCTCTGGCAACCCATTCTCCTTTCTTTCTCTTTTTCTTATTTTCTCTCTCTTTGCATTGGTTTTCATGACAAACTATGTTATTCTTCCCTTTAGGTTTCAATGTTTTCCTATGCTTCAATTTCAATCCCTTTACTCTTAATCTTTAGAAAAATGAAAAATCCTTATAATATTTTTGCAAAATCAATTACCAACCCGATATCAAGACAATTACTTAATACAACGGTTAGTACATAAAAGCATATCAACAAAAAATCTTAATAAACACAACATAAAAAGATAAAATTGAAATGAACAAAATTTGATGACTAAAGAAAACATAAAAGATGAAGGACAAGGCTTGAAATAACCTTTTGTTAAAACATGAAAAAAAAGGGGTACTCTTTTATTTCTTTTTCAATTTTGGCTTCTTGGTTTTAGATGTTGTAGAAACAATGAAAACTTTTTTTAATGAAATTGAGCCTCAATTCATTGTCGGGAAAATTTTTTAGTATCATGATAACTATATAGAAGGCCAATTAAAATAAATATCAACTCAAAATCCCAACAGACATGCAAACCAAGAATTAAACTAAAAATAAAGAAAATCAATAATTAAAGAAAAAAATAAAATGCACAAAAAAATAACAAAACATTATGAATTACTATTATTATCCATATTGTAATGGGTGTGGGTGAATAGTGAATCCCCTACACCCTTTAGTTTTTTTCTTAATACTTGGTTAAGGTCGGCTCAAATATCATTTATAATGCTCCAAGCTTAAGGGATGGGCTTGATGCACTACTAAATAGCTTTTGGGGCACCAAGTACAACACTAAGTTGGGGAGACTACTTTCCTTTCTATCTAAAAAATATTTCTTATTGCACATAGGTCAATTAATCATTTTTATTATCTTATTCAATCTCGTAATTATTCTCAGACGTGGGATATAAGGTATTATAACAACAAGTTTCAATTTCATGGAGCATTACCACCGGTTATATGTTGTACTATGGTCTATTACATTTTCTATGCTAGCATCTGCATATAAGAGTACACTAGATTGGTGGCATGCATTATGTTGTGTGCTGGTCAATTATTTTTTAACGTAAAACAAAGAAAGCTCAAGTGATGTTAGTGTTTTAAAAAAGCTTGAAAAATCAAAGACTCAGATCATTAACTTGATTGGATCCAATAAAGTCGGATAATCTAATGATATGATTAAAAAAAAGGTAATAACAGTAGATGAATCAAATGAAAAACATTTGGAAATAATTAACTATAAGAAATGATTGGCCAATATCATTTATGGGAGTGGAAGAAAGAAAAAAACCCATTAGAGACTCTTTGTTGTTCCTCCATAGTCACTGCTCCAACACATGAAGAGTTCGCCAAGACAATTCAAACACCTCTAGTAAAGGTTGCATGACAACATCGAAAGAATTTGCATGTGTTGCTAGGGCAATGACCTAGAAAGTGGACCATTATGAAATGAATATCTCATTTCTACGTTCAATCAATTAATTCTATTTAATTTAATAAAGAATGACAAATAAAAAAACTCGAGATAACTCGATTAAGCAAAGAAAGAAAGGATGAAAAAAATGATGTAAAAAGTGTGTTTGTGTGTGTGTCTATTGTTGAAAGAACATGAGCTTAAAAGGATTAAAAAACAAAATCAAATCAAACTCGGGAAAATCTCTTAAAGCTGAGTTAATCTCCTAAGTTTGCAACTAGTGAAATGCTAGAATCAGTGTAAACCTAGCAAAAAAATAATAATTAAATTAAAAATTAAATGGAGACTAAATGAGGAAACGGTCAACCAGTTCATTTAATAGCTTCAAATAATCGACCAGTTCATCCTGAATAAATGATGGGTCAAATTTTAAATAGCCAAATTGGTTGTAAATGCCTTAATTGGGCAATGAAACTAAGGGAAGAGGCTTGGAAAAAGGAGAAATTAGAGTTTTCTTCTCTTTATATCACTTCCTTGGAGATCATTAAAAAAATATTAAAGATTGAAAGGGGCTTAGAGGGAGTTTAGAGTGAGGAGAGAAAAGAGAGAGGAAAAAATGAAAAGAACTTTGACTTTTCTTGCATCCTTCTTTTGTTCTTGTTCCCATTAGAGGTAAGAAACCCAATTTGCATAATTAGATTGGATGATTTTAAGTTATTTGAATTATTAAATGTGTTAGTGTTGATTTGAATGTGAAATTATGATAAATTTATTGTTGTTATGTTGTTTGACTATAAGAAAATGGATAGTGTCATCGGAAAAGATTGGGTAACGTTCCAATTGAAAGAATTGAGGAGAAAATTCATCCTCTATACTTGGTAGTTTCGGCCAAGAGAAAAAAAATATAAATTAGAATTATTAGATTAATTGACATATAAAGGATGTGAATTTATATTGGAATAACCTTTAGATAGGTAAGAAATAGATTAGTTTCAACAGAATTAAGAGAAAATATGTTTTCTTTCATAACAATACTTTTAATCAAGACTTGAAACTAGAGAGATTGCTTTGATGTCATGATAGCGTTAGAAAATATTTAATGAGCGAGATTTAATAATTGTGTGATGATAATTGAACTATCATTTGGAATTAAAAAGGGAAAAAAAATGTGATGTTTGATAACATGAAAACGTGGTTCAAACAGTAGGGACTATTGTTTGCCAACAGACTTGAGGTAAGTGTCTTACTCCTGGACCTTATTATTGATTGCCAATCTATTATTAACCGCAAACACATGATTACATGATTATAATTGAGAGAATAAGTATGTCTATACATTAAGGATAAAATTGAGAAAAAAAAATGAAAATAACACAAAAACTCTAACTAACTCATTTGCCTAGCCCGAGTTTAAAAGTAAACCATGTAGAAGTTACTCTATCATGACCCAATCAACTTGGTCAATCTAAAGGTAATATAGCTGACCAGTAAAAAAAGGTCTGAGGATGAAATTGAGAAGAAAATGATGAGATTGACAAGAAAAAAAAACCTCCTTGACCCTACTCCTTGTTGAAATCAGATTTAAAATTAAATTGTATGAGAATTAACTCAATGTGATCTAGTCGACTTGGTCAATCCAAAAACAACTCAAATGATTATAAGAAAATTTTTTGACAATGGAATTGAAAAAAAAAATGAAATAAAAAGGAGATGAAATGAAAAAAAAATAGAGGTTGAATTAATAATAATAATAATAATAATAATAATAATAATAATAATAATAATAATAATAAGCTTCAGTTTCATACATTTTTATTAAACTTGACCAAATGGGTTAACCTTGAAACCTTCTGATCCAACCACTTGTCTAACCTGGGTTTAAAATTAAACCGTGTGAAAATTACCCCGATGTGACCCATTCGACTTAGCCAGTTCAAAGACATCTCAACTAATTGATAGAAAAGATTATAAGGATGAAATTGAGATAAAATGACGAAAATAACATAAAACCTATTGACCCAACTTCTTTTCCTAGCTTGGGTTTAATAGTAAATTGTGTGGGAGTTACCTTGCTATGATCTAGTTGACTTAGCCTGGATAAAGGTAACTTGATTGACCAATAAAACAAAAATATGAGGATGAAATTGACAAGAAAATGGTGAAATTGACAAGAAAAAAACTCATCTACTAGACTCCTTATTTAACCCAGGTTTAAAATGAAACTACGTGAGAGTTATTTTAACATGATTCAATTGACTTGGCCGATCCAAATGTAATTTAAATGACTTTAAAAATATCTGAGAATGAAATTGAGGATAAAATTTGAAATAAATAAGAGATAAAATAGAAAAAAATAGAGGCTGAATTAAAAAAAAAGATTAAAAAATAGATAAAGCAGCGCTTCAGTGTTCCATAATCTTCAATTCTTTTAGTCAAGGTTGTCAATTCCATTTCGTTTCATCTGGAATGGCCGGTATGTCTTGTTCCAGTTTAAAAAAGAAAACAAACCAGAAAAAATTTCATATCACTCAGAATCATGACATGTTCCATAGATTCTGCCTTAATTCCGGTCAAGACATTCCAGTTCCGTTTCAGCCAAATAATGTTTTTTTGCTCTTTTTTTTAAATATTCTCTAGTTTTACGGTATTGATCATATCTCTTAATCCGACCATTGGATTAGGCGGAAAGTTTACGAGAAGTCTCCTAATATATTGTTATATCTTAGGTTAAAATTTTAGAGCAATCGGAGTTTAAAAAGGCCTTGCGAGATTACATATGACATTTTTTAAATTTTTTTCAAATTCATAATTTTGTTTAAAAATGTTATTTTTGTGTTCTTTTTTTCATTGAATTTTTTCCAATTTAATAATTCAACAATAGATTTATTGAGAATTAAGTTTCATAATTTATTTTGATTTACTTTATTTGAGGATTCTTATGATCTCATAACTCGAGTCAAGAATTTGAAAAGCTAACACATATTAACCCGAGTCCATGCAATATGTTATTGTCTTAATATTATTTTTAGAAAATATGTCATCTTGAACTTTCTTTAGTCAAAATATATTTTTAGCAATCTTCCAGGTTGATTTTGGACTCATCGAGTCGGTCGGGTCATATCAGTTCAACTCCCACTTTTTTACTTGTGTTTGAAATTTGAATTGAATAATTTCAAATTATTTTATCTTTAGATTGAAATATATGTTTTGATTTGCTTTATTTGGGGTTATTATGATCTAATGACTTGGATCATGAATTTTGAAGGTTTACCCAAGTTGACCCAAGTTGATTTAATATGTTGTTATTTCAATATTTTTTTAAAAAAATATATATTATCTTGAATTTTTTTAGTCCAACTATATTTTTACCTGTCATACAAGTTATCTTTGGACTCATTGAGTCGATCAAATCATATTGGTTCAGCTCTAATTTTTTTATTTGTATTTGAAATTTGAATTATATAATTTTAAATTAGTTTATCTTTAAATTTAAATTTAAATTTAAATTTAAATTATTTTTTTAAATTAATATTTTAAATTATATATACATTACCAATATATACCCTTCTAATTGAATAGACATAACCTACCTTGCAGTATAGAACGTAATAAGAGCGACGACGTTCTTCAACGCGTGCGGGGATTGTGCCCTGATTCAACAGCACTCCCAAAAAAGATATTATAGAAATGTCAAAAGGTCAAAACCGGAAGACAGGAAAAGGAAAGAAAAACGGAGAGCGGGAAAAGGAGCCGTTGATAATCAAAGCACGAAAATTTGGCGCCAAAATCAATTTCACTCGGTTTTATCTGCCCGTAATAATTCCGGGCAGCCGCCCTTTCTCCTCGCTTTATTTTGGGCTAGTCAAGTGAAGTATATAAAATCACTCCTTTTCTCTTTCTTAGTATTAATTTTCCCCGAAAAATCTCTTTTTCCCTCTTTCTTTCAAAGCCAATTTTCTCTTCATTTCTCTCTCTCCCTCTCTCTCTAAAAAAATAGTAGCATCCAAAGACCCTTTTCTCTTATTCCTCTTCTACTTACCATCTCTCCCTTTGTTGGTTTTGGTTCTAATCAGACATGGGTTTTTCAAAGAAGACACAGGTGGATTCAGGTTTGGACTCTGAAGGGAAGAAATGGGTGATCGCCGGAATAGCAATAAGGACTTCACTGAAGCCGGTAAACACGAAATCAAGAGTGAAAGATTGCGATGGTGACGAAGAGGAGTTTTCTACTACGCCAACAGCCAAGGAGGCAAGAATACCGGAGAGATTGCCATGCCCGCCTGCTCCAAGGAAGCGGCGGCCGTCTTCAAGGTGTAACTACAGTGGTGTTAGGGAGTTCTTTACTCCTCCTGATTTGGAAACAGTGTTTAAATGCTATGTTGAGAAAGCGAATTGAGAGGTCGACTTCAAGAATTAGGGATTTTGTAGTGTTATGCTCTATTTAATGGGTTTGTTTTTTGGTGTATTAGTTGCTCTTATTTTCCTTGTACTTGGGTAGTGATTAGGAGTTGAAGATGTACAAAAGTCATGGTATTTATGAAATGGTTAGTTCCCTTTTATTTTCTTTTTTTTATTATTTATTATTGATTTTTCGTTAATGGCAAGTATGGTGTCTCTTTTTTCTAAGCTAGTTGATTTAGGAACTATTTTTATGCTCAAGAGTGCTTGTACTGGAACCGGAATGGATTGCAATTGCTGTTCTAAGTATTTATTTGAGACTCGAAGTTTTGCTCTGCTGTAATGGTGGTTTTGTTGTGAAAGCACGTTTGAAGATTTCAGGCACAGGATGTTCGATTTTTTGTACTGGTAAATTCAGTCGTATTTAGTAAAAAGACAGCACTTCCATGTTTGCTCTGCCCATGCTCTGCTTTGCTAACCAACCCTTTACTAATCTCTCTAATTGTCTAAATAATTAGCTTTGTACTGTGCTCTACCTTCATTCACCTCCAAGGCTACCTTGCAAGTGGCAACTACTCTCTCTCTCTCTCCAGGCAAATGCACACGTGTGTATTTCAGATAAGCTACCATGCCTTGAGAGAATTTCAAGGTACTTCAGCTGTGAAGCCAAAAGCTGCCAAAGAAATGTATAAAAGAAAGAAAATCTTTTTCATGGCTGAGATGCTGCACGGATGCTTCGCTCAATTCATTTGACTATGACCCCATGAGCGTAGAGCCTCAAGTACCTCTTTACGCTCTGCCAATCCCTTCCTTAATCTTCCTATATACTACCCCACACCTATGTGACCCATCCTACCTCGAAGCCATGTTCCTCTCTGAATATAAAATGACAAATTAAGGCATATAATGTGGTGATAGGTTAGAATCCTATGTGGGGCTGATGGGTTCTTTGTTTGATTCCACTTCGAAGCACTTGATGACAAGGACATTTTGTACAACTTTGGTGTTTTATATGGTAAATTAGTGTGTTTGCGGATAAGATTGCAGGCATGTTTATCATTTACAGGACAGCCAATTCGTAATGGAGTAGATAAAGAAATATTGTAGTGCCGCATGATCATCAAGGGATTTGCTTAAAAGGTGACGAGGGGGGGTTTACCTAATTCAACGCTATGGCAAATGTTTGGATATTATAACAAGCCAAAGTTTCTGGGGATTAGGATACTTTATGAAAGCACACAGTAAAGCCTGTACTAAAAATCAAGGTCTAACTTTGACTGGTTTAGTTCTTATCTGTTTTACCCCCTATAATGGTGCTGTTGATGCTACAATACAGTGTGATAGGCTGTTTTCGTTGCTTGTTTTTATATTTATTTCGAGCTCTTCCATTGTTGCCGTCGAGGAAGCAATGGATACTGCAAGCCGAATTTCATGTGCCACCAATATTTCTGCTGATTCTTCAGAGAATCGAGTGTATTTGGGTCTACGATATCAAGGAAAGATTGGGATTTTATTTAGTGCATCCATATTCGACTATATATATATATCTATATATAATGATCATATCCCATTCATATTTACCAAAAATTAGTTATAAATACTTGGTAATCTAATTAATCACATATATAGCCATGCATGGTGATTAATATATAAGCTAGAACAAACTCTCTTTTATTGTAAACGTGCACGAGGAACACACTCACGATTGAACAGGAGATCAAGCATTCAATGAGCTTTAAGACATGTTTTGACCAGTAACCTGCATGCTAGATCGAATGGTTACAGGGCACTTTTTAATGAGCTTGATAGATTGGGTTGTTTGTGGGGACCAGAAGGAGATCGTCAAATCGACAGACAATATGAAAGCTACATGTTAATTATAATACCTCTGATCATTCCATTTATATGAATATGGATTCAAACAAATGAATATATTATCCATTTTTAGATTAAGAATTACTCAATTAATGATAGAATATTGCTAATTAAACTAGTCATTCAAAGTTTGCATTTGTTTTCTAGCATGGTTTAAATCAATAGCGCCATTTAGCTGCTATAATATATTTATCTTACACATAACAATCATATATATATTATTTAAGTATTGACCCTCAATTTCTTATTTGGGGACTATACAAAAACCATAAAATATAGCTAGCTAGCCTCTTTACCAGCAATTGCACTGAAAATATAACTTGATCAAGTCCTTAATCGTCAAGATTACTTGATCCATGATCATGCAAAGGTGTCATAATTGCCTACACATATCTTGTATTCGGTAGATCTAATAGAATATCACTAGTCATATGACCAATTTGTTTGTAATGTTAAAAAGTGATGTTGAAGCATTGTCAATGATTTTAAAGAACGAAGAAAAATCCACGACTTGAAATCATAAAAAATTTGAAAAAAATAACAATTATTAATCCTTGAGAATCCAAACATAGAAGGATGAAATAAAAAAAATCTAAAAATACAAAGAACCAGCAAACAAGGGTGAGATCGTCAAAACTCGCCAGTGAAATCATGCGGACGAGAAACTCAATAGGAGGGAAACATGAAAAAAGATGAAGCTTAATTTAAAAATAAATAAATATTAAACGACAAGATTTAAAATTGCAACCTTAAAAATACATGGGTCACACGGCCAAACCTACTACCTCGATCATGATACATGGATAACATAATTAAAAGGAAATCAAAGAAAATAATGAAGTTCATTTTTTAAAATGAACAACTTCAAAGGATGTAACCTGGGGCAAACCCAGTCAACATCGGGTCAAAACTCGTTGACTATTTTCCTTTTGTTTTTTCAAAATGATTTTATTTTAACTTTTTTATAAAATAAAAATATTTGATTGAATTGGGTTAACTTGGATCAACCTTTCTGTCTCGTGACCTGATACTTGTCCTGGGTTGACTCCTGTGTCAGATCTAAAAATTATGGGAAACACCACAAAGATCAGCTCCTAATAAATCAAATGTCGAATGATAAAATTAAAAAATTAAAAAATAACAATTCAGAAAATAAAGACCTAATTTGAAAACAAAATGAGAGGACAGCCTTAGACTTTGAAATAAAGGGAAAAATTAAAAAAATCAAATTAACAAAAGAATCCAAAACAAAAAATAAAAAATCAAGATTATGGATCTAATGATGAAATTGAGAAAAAAAATTCAATGATAGGGCTAAAAATCAAAATTAGAAATCAAAACAATGAGGGTCAAATTTTAAATATCATCAAACTTTGAATTGAAAGATAAAATTAAAAAGAAAAATCAAATTCACAAAAGAATACAAAACAAAAATAAAAATCAAGATTATGGATCTAATGATTAAAATGAAAACCAATTAATTTTTTTATAAAAGGGCTAAGAATCAAAATCAAAAATTAAAATATTGAGGTCAAACCTGAAATGTCATAAAATAAGAGGATAAACCTTTTTTTTTTAATGTCCAACAAAAAATTCAAGGGAGAGGAGAGAGAGAAAAAGAAAAGAAAAGGAAGGGATGATCGGCGACAAACTGTCAATGTAACCATCATACACTCTGGCCCATGTGGAAATTGCGTAGCTTCCAACACCGTAGTGGAAGTTGGTGTTCCTCTACTAGACAATGGCTCACGCCACTCGAAGAGCACGGAGCTGCCCCGCGCACACATACCAATACATTTTTTCAATAATTTTTAAAATAAAAAAGACTGGATTGCCCCTAACTCAATTTAATAATAACAAAAAACATAGGAAATGACATAAACTCCCCCTGCCACAATGCTTAGAAAATTTGATTCTAGGGGCAATTTAGTTAATCCAGATTTTAAAATAAAGTAAAAAATTAAAAATGTCCCTTAGTGCTAATTAAATGAAAATAGTTTTTAAGGAAAATTTAATAATTTTAATAACTCAATGAACCTATGGTGGAGTTGATTTAAAATTAACATATATTCACAAAAGGAAATGTGGTAACCTCTATGTAATATATTTAAACTAACATATCACTTATCTCTTATGTCATCAAAAAGTTTGGAAATAAATTAATGTACCTATGGTGGAGTTGATTTAAAATTAATAACTTATTTAGTTCTTATTATCTCACCATGTTAATAATAAATATATATGCAATATACATATCAAATTAAAACTTATGTTATAAGCTTTCAATTGTTTTAATTAAAAAAAATAACATATATATATATATATATATATATATATATATATATATATATGAAAGGTGTTTTGATTCAAAGTTTTGGTTAAAAGCTTTTATATTTAAGGGTCTTGTATATATGGCTAGTTCGTACATCAATTCATTGAGAAGTGCATTTAATTTATTTTTGTTTTGTTTTTATTTAGATTTAAAATTAGATAATTAATATGCTTAGTTACTACTAGATAATTAATAGCAGCTATATTAGGGATAAAATGAATTTTTTTAATATAAAAAGTATTTTGATATTAAAATAATTTTTTAATAAAAAGTACCGTATTAATCACCCTAGCAGGTCTAAAGGTTCCAAAAACAAGTCGTCACTGTTCAGCCAATTCTCGGGACAGCCTTGTTGTGCGCAACTCGAATCTGCTCCAAAGAGCAGCAGCAGCACTACTTTTGACATCAGGAGGAACTTCAGGACCCTGTGCTTTTCCCAGCTCGTTGTCATCTACAGAAAGATTATCGGACTGATATATGTCCTCACTCAATTAAGACTTCCTGACAGAGATCGGCAGATTTTGTGGATCACCACCATCGTGATCCTGAACTTCAGGGGATCCCTCCTTTCTGACTTCCATCTTATTTTCAAGGATTGAGGCACGATAATTCAAATGCCTTTCTTTAGCATCTCTCTCCTCAATCTCCATCTTGGTGACTTCATCTCTTTGAGCAGTGAGACTATCTTCATCACTCCTATTTACTTTGACATTGGACTCAATCTGCTCAGAGGTGGCAGGTCCCAATGCCTGATCTGTTTCCTTTTCAGACTCAGAGACGAAGGCATAGTCATCAGCATTCTTGTCCTCTATCTCCCCTGACGCCGCAGTGGTGTCTCCCGGCAGATCAACAGACACTTTGACTCTTTCTTTCCACTCTAGTGCATCCCCAGGTTAATACGTAAGAATTGATTTGATATCAATCTATCACCCAATACACATACAGAGATAACTCGCTTAAAATCATAATCTGATTTAAAATAAATATTTTAGATAATTATTTTTTAATAAATATTAAAACATCAATATATTATATTAATTTAGGTTAATCTGAGTTAACAAGACAATCCATATATGAAATCATGAGATTATAATAGTCTTATAAAAAATAAATCAAAATAAATTACTAAACTTAATTTTCAATAAACTCAATATTGACATATAAAATTGAAAAAAAAATATTTGAAAAAATAAACAAAAAATATAACCCTAATCAACCTAAGTTAACTTCTAATCCCACGATCTAGATCATGAGACTAAGATAACTCAATATAAAACAAATTAAAATAAATTATGAAATTTAATTTTTAATCAATCTAGTGTTGAAAAATATAATTAAAAATAGATTAAAAAAAACATAAAATAATGACTCGCCAAACTTATGACTCAATTCATAAGATAGAAATAACTTCATAAAAACAGACAGAAATATATCACAAAACTTAATTCTCAATTAATCAAATATTCAAGGATTAAATTGAGAAAAAAATTCAATTAAAAAAAACTCAAGTCAACTATATTAACCCATCAAACTATTAGTTTGAGTTATGATTCTAGAATAACTTTATAAAAAGTAAATTAAAAACAATTATAAATCTCAATCATAATAAAGGAAGAAATTAAAATGAAAAAAAATATAAATTAAAGAAAAAACAAAGTTAAAAAATATATTTTTCTAATTAATAGTGTTATCCGAAGAGAAGGATATAAAACTCTCTCCACCTTTAGTATTTTTATTAACTAGTCAAATGCTTGTATTTATTATGGATTGAACTCAAATTTTTTTGTTGACGTAAAAGAAAAATGTAGGCATCAGTAATGCCTTTTACACTACAAGAAAATTTTTAATTACAAATCAAAAAGATAATGCTAACAAATGTGAAAAAAGAGAGAGAGAGTTTATGATACTAACTAAAGGTTGAACTGATAAATTAAAATAAAGATGAATATTAAAATATTTGATTACAATCATGCAAGGAGCTTTTCAAAATTTATTTATTTAATTGTATAACAATAATATTGTGTCTTGTAAGAAAAGTAATTATTTCCACTCTATTGACAAAAAAAAAAAAACATTTCTAGCATGATTCCTTCAGCTTTTCATATTAACATAGGTTTTTCCAATTATTTTTGTTTCATGGATTATTAATTTGATACAAATCATAAGAAATGAGAATCAACAAAAACAAAATCTAAGATAATCTGAAAAAAGGATAAAAAAAAGGTTTTCATTTAGTTAAAACCTAGTTATCTAACTAATGCTCTTATTTTTTGTATTTAGCTTCACCAAAATAAATACTATATATATATATATATATATATATATATATATATATATATATATGACGCGAATATATTAAAAAATAAAAGAATGATATATCCCTTGCATCCTACAATAGAAAACTTTTCAGAATCTTTTTTTTAAACTAATTATAGGATTATAAAAACAAATTCACAAAAAAATGAATAAAATCATAGAGGCAAATGTATTTTTTAAAAAACATTTCTTTTAAGATTCATGTAACATTCTCTCCTTTGTGTTTTATTTTTTTTTTAACATTGATACAAGTTTTAGTGCACAGTGGATTGCATAGTAAATTTAACACGCCCTATACATTTCCATTTAATTCTAATTTTGATATGTGTGCTAATATATTTTATACTCTCGAATTTCTAACCCAAAGCAAAACATAATTAATAAAATCCTAAAAAAAAAAAGCTTGCAACACCTCACAAAACACTATTCATTTTAATAATGTACCATGTTTTTTCTTAATCTATATATTTTAAAAAGATTTCAATTTCGTTTCTCAAAACTTTATTTGTTTGGAATTGGACTTTATGGTTTGTTTTGATTTGATTTTATGGGATTATCTGAACCTCATCATCTGAGTCGCAAGTTTGACGGGTTAATCATGCTGACTCGTTTTTTTTTCTTTTTTGTTTGAATTTTTTTTCCCCGATTTCATCGGCTCACATTTTATTGGTTGAAAATTAGACTTTTTGATTTATTTTAGTTTGTTTTCTAAGAGGTTATTTCAATTTCATGACTCAAGTTAAGGATTTGATGAGTTAACTCGAGTTATTTTTTTGTCCTATTTTTATTTTTATTTTTATTTTTATCCTTTAACATTGGATTGATTGAAAATTGTGATTCATATTATCTTTTGATTTGCTTTCTATGGAGTTATCTTATCTTCATGACTCGAGTCTCTAGTTTCATAGGTTAGCCCAAATTGACTTGAGTCATTCTTTGATTTGCTTTATATGAGGTTATCCAAGTCTCATAACTTAGGTCATGATTTTGGCATGTTATAAATTTGGGTTGACTAGGGTCATTTTTTATATCTTTTTCTTTAATTGATTTTTTTTTTAAAAAAAATCATTATTTGATATTAGGTTAATTTTGAATTGGATTTCATAATTTGTTTCAACTTGCTTTTAATGAGGTTATCTTAGTGTCATGGGGTTTGACATGTTAACTTGAGTTGATTCGAATTGTTTTTTTATCTTTTTTTAATTGATTTTTTTTAATTTTATTATTCAACATTAAATTAATTAAAAATTAGACTTTATAATTTATTTTAATATATTTTTTGTGCGTGTGTGTTGGGGGTATCATAGTTTTATGACCATAGTTGCATATTTGATGGATTAACCCAGGTTAACTCGGGTCGATCCAATATGTTATCTTTTATTTCCTTTTTATTTTAAGTTATTTGGTATGCTATCAAGAAATGACTTTTGTAACAAAAAAATATTTCTAAATTAAGGAAAAATCAGTTAAGATTACTAATTCATTTCTACATGTATTCTAAATAGTATAATTGAATTCAATTATGCGGTTTAATAATATATTCCAAACTTAAAAATTATAAAATATATATAAACTAAATTCAAATTTATTTATAAATTTAATTTAATTCAACATATAACTTGATTTCAAAAAGTGATGTGTGGATTAAAACAAGTAAAAAAAAATTAATTAACTTGTGCACGAAGAAAGTCAGGTGATGTCATAGCATTGATCTTTCACATGATTCACGTAATGAAAGCAATATTGAATTACAATTGTAACTTTACGACCAAAAACAGTTTTTTTAATTGAATTATAATTTTGTTTTATTGTTTCCTATAAACGTGAGAGTTAAAATAAGTAATGTGAACTTTAGAGAGTTTTTTTTTCCTTTCCGATCATGAGGGAAATTAGTTTGTGCGTCAATCAAAATCAAGTCCCTTTCTCAAATAATATAAAAGATAAAACTTACCTTAAATAATTGTAAATTAACTAACTACAATTACTCTCGTTCTACGCGTAGTAATTAATTAATATTTAATTATTTAGTTAATAAATTTATATATTTTAAAATTACCTAACCTCAGTTATTTTATTTTAAATATATTAGATCTCAGTTTATATGAATCTTAGTTAAATTATATAGTTAATAAGTGATATTTGTATGTTTTTGAAATAAAATTTATTTTTAAGCAATCCATTTAGTTTTCTAAAGAAATTAAATTGAACTCGCAGACTCTTATTAGATCTCTCTCTCTCCCTCTAAGCTCACAGTTTTCAAACACAAAAACAGATGCTGGAAAGTATGCAATTCACAGTTTTCTAAAGTCTTGATGATTTATGCTCCCAAAAGTCTCATTAACTCACATGGAAGCTCACAGCTACGGTGGGCAAATTTATTTATGCTCAGAACCTGAGACTTCTTTTAATACATTACACTCTGAACAAGGCACAAATAAGTGGTGCCGTGGCAGGGAATATAATCGGGGGATTCGGCAATTAATGGAGAAAGGGCGAGCGAGAAGAAGGGGAATCCTATGAGGGAGAGGAGAGGAGAGGAGAGGAGACGGTGTTGGACACGTACACATGGGCTTTCGAGGGAATCCAAAGTGAAGAAAGAAGATTCTAAGAGTTGAAGGAGAATAGATTGCGTCATGAAACCTGAGCAAAAAGACGTTCTTACCCTCTAACCATCACGCAATTTTCAATCTGAATCCGTTGGATCTAAAATATCTCGTTTTTGAGGCCTGGTTGGATAGTGTTATATAGATAGTGATCTGATTGGGAGTTTTAGTTTTGTTTGAGGACCGACTTGTACTCAGGCTGACAAATAACATCATCAAGAAGGACTTGTCTTGTACAGAATCAATCATCGACTTCCGTTCCCTTGCCTGTCCCCATTTTGACTCTTGCTTCTTCTTCTTTTCTTTTTTTTCCTCACGCGGTTTCCCCGGGCTGCCCGTGACATTCTTGGCGGGAATCCGAAAACGCGTACCACATTCAAATTCTTTTGGATTTTTATTTGGCGCCAATATTTCCCGTTTAGCCCGCGAAACGTGGGCTGTGAGGTCTACCGCGTAAATGACGAGACTGGCCCGGTGTTTTGGGACTATTAATGTCGAAATAAGTGGAGGTAGGTCCCCGTGATATGGGCTAAATGGGAATAACAGATCTTTGGGACAGCTCCGGACGTTCATTTCTTCTTAAGGCCTTTTTAATCCTAACCCCTGCGTCCATTAAATCTCATATATTTTAATAAGTTTTGAATATTTATCATTTTTTTCTTTATTTTGATACTTCTTTTTTCCTTAATAAAAATGAGATAGTTAACACTTTAATTCAATGCCACTAGTTCATATATATATATATATATATATATATATATATAAAATTAACGAGGGAATTGCTTTGTTTTCTAAACCTTGGACTCAATATGTTTTTGTAATTAGTAGGTAATATTAAATGTAAAAGTAATAGGAGGAGTTGCTAAAGTATTTAAGATTTTCATTATTAACTCAAAATTTAATATATATAAAGTAAAATTCTATTTCAAATATCAGTATTTAAGATTTTCACTATTAACTCAAAATTTATATATATATATATATATATATATATATATAAAGTAAAATTATATTTCAAATATCAAGACAATAATATCTTCAATCGACTTGAATCAATTTAAACTAATATTTCAAACTCGCAATTCAGGTTATGAACCCGATTGGACTTAATAAGATAATTCTTATAAAGAAGTTTTTATTTAATTATATATCAATAAAAATATATGCTATCAGAAAAGCAATATGATCAAATTACAAAAAAAAAACAATGATGGACTGTAATTTTTTTTACTAATATTATAAAAAGACTACTATACTCTTATTCAAAAACAAAAGAAAAATTGAATGACATTAAATAAAATAATATTAAAAATAATATTATTAATTAATTTAAGAAAAATAAATTAATCTCATTATAATAATTTAAATTAATTAATTTTTAAAAATTTTAATTAAATAAATAACAAAAACAGGCTAAGCCCACATCCCTCCTTTTTTTCCGAGTTATCCACTTTCATTTTTATTAAGCAGATGATAGATCGCTTGATGGGCTGCTGTTTAAAATCTGGTTGTCACTGTAGTGGCCAAAAAATTGAGGGGAAGTTTTGCCATAAAAATCCATTTTTTACAAATTTTTACTAAAAAAAAGCTTCAAAACACTATAAAAACCTATATAAATCACCCAACAACCCAAAAATACTCTAAAATCACTCAAAAAAACAAAAAAAAATCAACCAAATAAAAAAACAAAAACCAAACCAGGTCTATTTTCCTGTGCTATGTTTAGAGGAAAAAAACCACTTCCATCAAACTTATCTCAAGAAAAGAAACCCATAAATATAAAGATTTTTTTTTGTGGTTACATTATGGTAAAATGATAACTTCATTAATTTACAATGAGTTTCTCTCTTCTCTTTTTAATTTGGGGATTAAAAAATAAATAAAATAACTCTTTTGGACCAAAAAAAAAATAATCCTAAAAGCTTTGAGATTGGCCATGATTTTTTTTTCCTTCATATTTTACATGGTGGTCCTCTTACTTTAAACTTTGTCTTTCTAATGCAATTGAGAATTTTATCTCATAGAATTAGACTCTTAAAAGAACAAATCAAAAAAGAAAAAAAAATTAAGGATGAAATTTAAAAAAGAAAAATATTGGTTATATGAACAATGAAGAACCATAAAAAAACTCGTTGGTCTATCCGTTAAAATCCTAATTTAATCAAAGCATATCGTTAACTTGATGAAAAACTCATTGACACCTTAATAATTTTGAAGTTAAGAACAATGTGTTACGTCTACGTTGATCCCTAAAACTAGAAGACACGCCAACCCAACCATTAAAAATAAACTTAAACCTGAAGATAACTTGATGAAAGCTCATCGATCTATTATCAAACTCGTTCTGAGGTTAAAAAAACATGTCAAGTCTATGTTGATCCCTACTATTAGGAGACTTATTAACCTGATAGTTGAAAAAGGTGTAATCAAAGCATTACATCAACTTGACAAAACAATCATCAATTTACTATCGAACATGTTTTAAGGTTAACAAGACATACTAGGCCTACGTCGGACCCTAAGAACTAGGAGACAAGCCAACATTGTTAACTTTAAGAGCCACACATTCATGTTTTTATATATTTTGATGATAACAATTGTTGCATGTGGGCTAACGGCACTAAGGATCAAGGAGTTGTTACCTAGTTTTTGGTTCAGGGTAACTAGGAGACTTGAGTGTACTGGTCTTGTTAAGAATTCTAGAGTAAGGGACTAGTTGTGGCTAGAGAAGATATTAACACCCCTGGTAAGCTGAATTGTGTGGTCTTTATATGATTTTAACGATTTTGATGGGTTTCTAACCGATGGTTAGTTTATGGCTCAGGATAAAAATTACTATTATGAATAAATCTGACATTTTTAATTTATTATAAGCTTATATGTCCAGATAAATTCTTATAAGAAGGGTCCATGTAAATGCTCTGTCATAGTTCAACTATCATGGAAGGCAAAAGGTTTTCCACAACTCATGTATTGTGGTAAAAAATACTCTCAATTAGAATTAATGAATATTCAGAATAATTCTGACAATTTTCTAACCAACTTCTGGTATTTAAATACCAGCCTACTAGTAGATCCAATATTTATACTAGAATGTTGACCATTAATTCTCATCAATTAAAATTTTTAATGGAGTTATTGAAATATTGGCCAAGTTCTTATTAATTTAATAAACTGATTATTAAATCTAAAAGTACATGCAAAGATATTTGTGTGTGTGTGTGTGTGTATAAATGCTAAAAATTACCATTTTTTTTAAATATGGTTTTTTTGTAGAGACTTGACCATATGCACACCAATTTTTTTTGTGGAAAGCTGATATTTTAATATCAGGCCCATATCTTATTGTATAAGTATATAGTCATGATATTAAATGAAAATGTTGGAAAAAAATGTGAAAGACCCATAAATAATTTTAGATTGGTTTAATTTTTTTTTTGGAATTTTTTTGAGGTATGTTTGGCAAAACCTATTTTTCTAAAAAAAAAAGCAGTCAAAATAAGTCTAAAGGTGTGTTTGCCAAATAATTCCTTAGGCCAAAAACCCTTTCACAAAAATACTAGCAAACCAAATAGGTCTTTGTCAAGTGACCTGATTTTGACCCGACTAGATTGACCCGAAAACATTGATTCAACCATGGGTTGAACCAAAAACCAAGGTTATACTCAAAACTAAACCAAAACAGAGATTTAAACCAAAATAAAATCAAAACTACAAAAACATGAAAATCATAAAAATTTCGTATGAAAACAGATCAAACATAAAAAAAATGAAGAACATTCAAATTCAAAACTAGCAACATGAAAATAAAACCATACCAGATTTCAAGCAATAAAAGGCAAGATTTTGTTCGCAATCAAGCATGGATCAAGGGTCTATTTGCTTCGATCATTATTAAATCAACATGATTTTGTCGAAAGAGGATTTTGGTCCGAAATCAAACCCTGATATTAAAACACTTAAAAATATGTTATTGATGCATGAAAACCCTAGATTATTGTCTAATGATGTTATGTGATTGTGAAGATGCAAAGAAATGAAATAAAACAGGTCAAAAACTCGTAGCTAAGACGATGTTCTTGGGAAGAACGTGAAGAGTACCAACCCAAATTTTACCCAAAAATGCATCAGCTTACTGCCAAACCCAGATATGCATACCAAGCCTCAAAACCAAATCTTTTTGATTTATACAAACCACAATGTCATAGTCATATACATTTGAATCACAACAAATAAAAAACAATAAAAAACAACAAATCATTAAAAACATGCTTGAAATCCTATTTTTCCAAATTGGCAAATAAAAATAGCAAGCTTATCCATGCAATTTGAATTCAAAAATAATTTTTAAAACATATTTTGGTTATGACCGAAGCCTTATAAACCTAGGATTAATAACATGGCTTATCAATGCATTAACAAAACTAAGAAAACAAAAACACTATTTTATCAAAAAGTAACTTAACCAAAAGGCTTTTATTACATAGAAAAACAAACATATTCTAAAATGCTTTATAGAACAACATTAAACTATAGAATAAAAAAACCTATAACAAAAAAAAAGAAACAAATACCATTTGGTGGTCTAGAAACGAGTGATGACTGATTAGGGACAAGATGTTGGAGAGTTATATGGAAGAATTGGAATATAAGCATCCAATTTCATGAAAATGAGGTTACAGAGGGGATGTTCCTCTTCCATTTGCAAAAAATCGTAGCCATTTGGTGGTCTAGAACTCTATAACAAACTCTTGGAAGGTGCCAACCTAATCATCGTAAACTGCCAAGGAAGAAGATGAACAGAGGTTGAACGACTCATCGTCTAGGTTAAATCCCTATAAATTAGAGTTTTTAATTTAGGATTTGACATATTTCATTTTAGTCCTTGTTCTTCCAATTGCTTTTAAATGCATCTTTAATTGCCTCCTAAACTCTTAATTTCATGCAATTTCATCCCTAATTAACCCAAATAAAAATATTTTCACTAAATGGGTCTTCAATCAAAATTGAGTCGGTGATTTTTTTCAATCTTGTAAATTCTAGTCCTTCAACTTTTTCATTTGTCATTTTGGTCATTTACTCCCAACTTGGGCAATCTTTTTGGATTTCTTCATGTGTATCCTCTTGTATTTTTGATTTTTTTTCTTTTTTTATAGGGTAAAAAATAGGTAACAACAATAATAAAATGGAAAATGGAATAATAATATGCTTGGTTGAGAATAAGCTTTGAACAAGTTATATACAAAGAACATATCAACAAGCATGAAAAATTACGTGAAAAACTCAATTTGGAAGTCCAAGAAGGGAGCAAAGTGAAGACTTAGAATAAGTGTTTATTTTAGTGCTTAAATGTAAATCTTTATATCTTACTTGATAGCACAATTACAATAAACTCATACACTTCACTCTACATGCATTAAAGGGTTGATAATAATAAGATAAAATCTAAGTTAGACGATTCTAAGAATTCACCTAGGTTAAATTGTTAAATCTGAAATTCTATAGGAACTGTTTGACTAATTGGCTTGACAAATCTAAACCAGTCGATTGTTTTAGCTGTTAGTGGGACTATAACAGCTATAAATAACTAGTTTATCATAGAAATATATATATATATATATATATATATATATATATATATATATATATATATATATATAAAACTTGTCTAATAGCAAAATTAAAAAGAGAATCCAAACATCTATGATAAACAAGTTATTCTAAAAGTAAAACAACATCAAAATTATAAATCCTTGATCATACTCTAGTTTATGCTATTAAACTTTCATATTCTAGCATAAAGAGTATTCATCTAATTGTCACTGCACTTAAACACTTTCATATCTTATAAGTGTTATCTAAGGATATTAGAACTTCAAATTGTAATATCCACTTTATTGAGAGAGTTTGTTGTGAAAACAAAATTACCATTGTAAACCTTTAAGAGTTAAGGGAAAAACTCTTGGTATTGGTGAGAGAATTTCACCAAGCAAAAAAAATCTAAAAAAAGGTATATCTTCAAGTAAAAAAAATTTCGAAGAAAAGTTTTCTTCAAGTGGTGTGAAAAGCTTGATATGGATTCATCAAGTGATTATACTCTTGATCTTGGACTAGTGAAATAATACAATACTTAAATACAATTTGATACTTAAGGTATGGATGTATAGTTGTTGAACCACATTAAAATGAGTTTGTGAATTCTCTTCCTTAACTCTTTACTTCAAGTATTTTAATTATATTATTTGTTATTGCATTTACTTGAAGTAACTTGTCTTAAGTGTAAAATTTAGTGATATAACTAATTCACCCTTTTTTTAGATGTTAAGTTGTTTTAAAATTATTGAACAACGGACCTAACTATTAAACTACAAGTTTAATCAAAGCATGATATCAACTTGACAAAAAATGAAAGTTATAGGAGCCTTGCACAACTCAAATTAGCTAAAATGTTGCAAAAACTATACATAAAAAGAAATCAGATGCTTCAATGTGAGAAATATAGGCCTTCATTTTGATGTTCAATTCCCTCATTGATGATTAAAATTAACTGATTTCATCTTTGTTAATATTATGATACTCAACATATTAGCTTGCTCAAGTTTGCTTGGACATGATATCTGCCTAGATGTTTATGTTGTTATGGTAGCTTTACAAAACCATGTTATTCAAGCCTTATATAAGAGTTGCATTTTCATTTTGAGAAATCTCGCACCATTTAATACTTAGTGAATGGAAAATTATTCCAAATCTCTGTCTTTTCCCTCAAGAATAGTTTAAGAGTATTTGTTCACCATTTTCCACTCTTTATAATCACTAATAAAGAGGCTGTGATTTACTATTCTCAACTTCAAAAGGAGTTCATTAGCTCATCATTTGACTATCATCATTGCCATGAGTTTTTTCAAATAGAATTGCCCTAAATCGATTTGGTTATGTTCATCTTCTAATATCCGTCAAAAGGAAACAATGCATCATCATCATTCTTGCCATAAACTTTGTAAATTTAGTCAATGAGAGAATTTTATTGTAAAATGTGTTTTCATGAAATCATTTTTCTTGTTTTAGGACCAAGCCATAATTTTAATGATCATGTTTAATGATGTCCAGTTATTACAACAATATCATTGAGATGTAAATTTAAAAGTATTTTCATTAAATGAAAAATTAGATTTCTTTGATCAAAGACCCAAAACATGTCATTCCAATACCAAAGTGAAATTTTGGATATTTTATTGACAAGTAATAAAATGAGTGTTGTTGGAATTGTGAAAAAGAATGGTTATCCCAATTTTTTTATCTATTAATAGCCCAAATAAATTCTCCAATAGATGGATGACAATTTTGGGGAAAAAAATGTTGGATCCTAAAAAAAGAGTTTTGGCTTTTAAAACTAGAGCGTCTTGCTTACGTTATGTGATCTTGCCCATTTGTTTTTTTTTTTTAAATGAAAATCCATGATGCAATGATATAAATAATGATATATAGTATATAAGCAAATCATGATTTTCCTTGACAAATATTTTTCTTCTCATTTTAAAAGCTAAAACTTAACCCACATAAGTCATTTTGTTCTTATCAAAAAGAGTTTTTAAAATAAAATAATATAGGCTAAGGTTTATGTCTATGAAATATGAGATATATAAGGCTTAAAAAGTATTTAAAGGTTCAAAGAGATAGGATCACTTATTTATTTGTAGAGATCTTTAATACTTGCTGCCATGATTTTAACATTTTCATGATTGATATTACTACAATCTTAGTTCTCCAAGTTATATCTTGTTTTTGTCATTACATTTTATCTTCAATTATGGAATTTTCCATCCTTAGGCACTCACATTGAAACTTCATTTCTCTTACATTCCAACCTTTGAATGTTATGAGAAGAGAGGAAAAGTCAATAGAGAAGGGAGAGAAGAGAAAAGAATTTTGTGTCAATGAGTTCGTCTTTCATAAGGAAGTTCAATAAATATGGTTTTTCCTTTTAGATTGGGGTTTGTTAAGTGTTTTTTTGTTTAATTTTTTATTTTTATTTGTAGAATGATTAAAAGATGTTTTGAAGTTGGAAATGAGGTTATTATGGTTCTCATTATGATTTTTTGTGTTGGTTTTTTTTATAATAAGTTGAAACGTAGGTGTTTACGGTCTAAAAATTATGTTTTTAATAAAAAAAATAAAAGTTCTGTAAAAATAGAAAATAATGCATAAATAATAAATTAGGATTTTGACTAAATAAATAAATTCTCTTTAAAATTTTAATCTTTCAAATTCTTTTAAATATTTGATTTAGTTTCTGCAAAGTTAAATAAAAATTAGCTTTGAAAATAGTTCTGCCACCTACACTGTTACCTATATTCCATAGTTTATTGTACATATGTTACCATTGACTAGCAAGACTCTTTGTAGCCTAATTTATAGAATATTTGCAAATGCATCTATATTTTTTTTTCTAACTAGGAAGATCAACTTACAACTTTAGTTTCTAACTAGATTTGCAAGCCCATGTTATGCCGCGACCAAAACATTTTTTTATCAACAAAAGAAGATGCATTGATGATGCAAGCATGTTTTAAAAAAAGTTTTATAAACATGTGACTTAGGATATATACCTGATTGAGAAAAAAAAGATGATA
>Ga0325404_1001338_pt1 | contig 26126 bp, 13 predicted proteins | sample PopdelMetagenome_18_FD_205664 | JGI IMG/M metagenome (GOLD analysis project Ga0325404, IMG submission 205664) | Populus deltoides microbial communities from Bellville, Georgia, United States - Xylem-Control-R1 | ecosystem: Host-associated > Plants > Phyllosphere > Stem > Wood/Secondary xylem...
TATAGCATCCAATTTCAATTCAAATTATTACGAAGTTGAACTAAAATTGGATGTTTTAGAAAGTGAAAATTAATATATATATATATATATATATATATATATATATATATATATATATATATATATTTAAATTCTAGTCTACTTATCACACCCGCTAATTCTCAATGAACTTTAAAAATTCAATCAATAAAAAGAACAAATTCTAGACTTTTTTTTTTATCGTAACCCAATTTTTTGACCTTTTTTATTTTAATTATTATTATTATTTTATTTCCTGAAAAATAATAACAAAAAAAAATGATGATGAAAAAAGAAAATAAAAAATAAACAAAATAAACAAACGATGAAATAAATGAAGAATGAATTAAAATTTGGGTTAGGGGTAATATAATTGGAAGTTTTGGGATTTAATTAAACTTTGAATTAATTAGTTTTATTAACCAAATTAAAAGCTTAATTAAAGAATTGATAAGTTTTGGACTTAATTGAATTTGGAATTAGTTTAATTTATGAAATCAGGGGCTTAATTGATGAAAAACTAAAGTTTGGTGCTGATTCGGGTTAAAACTGCAAGAAATTGAAGTCTAAGGACCATTTTGTAAATGGTGCTAAAATCCAGGGGTCCAATTAATGTTTATCCAGGGAGCTTGATTATAAAACTTTCAAAACTTCAAGGACCAAATCAACAATAGCAGTTGAATGGAAAACGAAGTCGTTTCTTAGACAACTGTTCACTATCTTCTTCCTCCGTTTCGACCGTTTGTAGCCAACACTTACGTTTCTTCATTAAAGGCGTTTTAAAGGGTCAGTTACAGGGCATTTAGGAGGCCGGCCGTTACCACCACCGAGGGCAACGAGAAAAAAAACAGAGAGATCACGGGGAAAGAAAAAACAGAGAAAACAAATGGAACAAAAAACACAGAGACGAGAAGGAAAGAAAAACAGAGGAGCAACGCAGAGACAAGGATTGGCCCTGCCATTGTCTTCATTCCTGTAGAAAAAAGAACGACCCAAAAATTATTTTCCACAGAAAGTCGGCATCTGCATCATCTTCTTAGCTCCTTCATCATCCAAGAAGTTGCTGGAAAACGAAAGTAGACGTTGGACACAAAAGGAAGAAATTAATAGACGAGAGTCACCACCAGCGCTGTAACCATCTTCATCGCCTCCCGAAGCAGATACGCCATTTCCTTTCTCCTTTCATTCTCTTAATATTTTATTTATAAACACTGTGCGAAGGTAATTTAATTACCTTCGCACTGTGCAGCAAGCGTGAAGTTACTTCACTCGTGCCTTTGACTTAGCCCAGCCAGGTCACTGGCTTGGGCCAGTGACCGGGCCGGGCTGGCTGGGTCTAGCCCAGCCCCATATGGGCTGAGTTGGACCCAACCCAAGAAATGAAAATAAAAAAAAAATATATGTGCATGTAATAAATAAAAAAATATAAATTTATTGGTTTACTTATTGATGCCAAAGTCAAGAATAAAAATACTGATTTAAATTTATTTTATGTTATTGTATTTCGTTTTATTTTATTTAGCTACATAAATAAAAAGGTAAAAAAAAAATGTGTAGGCGTAGAAAATAAACTTATTTTATTTGTTTATTCACTTATGTTAGAGTTAGGAGTAAAGTAAATGATTTAAATTTATTTTGTTTTTATAGATACATAATATTTATCAACGCCAGAGTTAGAAATATCCGTAGTTGAATATTCACTGACGCTAGAGTGAGGAATATTACAAGTAGGCCATCATAGTACAAACTAACAAACTTTTAGCAATTTAAGACAAAACCAGCAATGTAACTTACCTCAAGTAGGATGCGCTAGGGGTGCTAATACCTTCTCTAGCTACAACCAGTTTCGAACCATAGAATCTCTGTTGACTAGTTAGGGTTCCTAGTGACCATAATACTAAGTGGCGACTACTTAAATAAGACATTTTCCCATCAAAAAAACAAGATGCCGGATATCTGTTCTTTTTTCAATCCAGATTAAAAAATTTTAGGGCCGTCGCGATGTCCGGGTGTGACAACTTTGATGGGAAAATATCTTATTTAAGAAGTCACCATCTAATGTTATATTCACTACGAACACTAATTGATTAATAGAGATTGGTATGAGACTGGTTACATAAAAGAGAAGATATTATCACCCTTTAAGTGTCCTGTCTGAGGCAGACTGCATTGTTAACTTTGTCTTAAATTGTTAAGAGTTTGTTGTTTTATACTATGATGGTTTGCTTGTAAGATTCCAGACTCTAGTATCAGTGAATATTTAGCTGTGAATATTTTTAACTCTGACATTAATAAATATTATGTAGCCTAAAAAAACATATGATATTTTTTTTTAATAAGAAACAATCCTGCCTTTTTACAGAAAAAAAAGGCACTTCTAGAAAATGAACATGATAGTCCAATTAGCTGATTTCATCGACTAATCACTGCCCTTGTGAGATATTATCTTGAAATTAATTAGCTGATGATGACCACAATTACTTCTTTAGTTAGTCCCTTGTGGTGTTCATGCAAACTAAATTTTGAGGATATTTTGCCGTGATGGTTTAAAACAAGTTTCCTTGACCCTATATATAATATCAGCATGTCTAACTTTTATCATCAATAAATTTTTTTTCATATATGATGGTATCTCAAAAAATTCAAGTAATCTAGAAATAAGATGCTCGGATTGGATAAATGGTTGATCAATCGGTCCTATCAATATCATTTATTTTTTCTAGTCAAGATGGTTGATAGCTTATACTTGGTATTTGACAGTTCAAGGTGGCTTGTGGTTAGTACTTGTAAGAGATTCTCTTTGATGGAGTTGTGAACTATCCGATACTTAAATAAGTATCTTTTTAGAGAGAGAAAATATAATAATACTCTAAAAAGAGATGTTTTGGAAATATATATGCGGTAAAGAATTAAAATTATGAATCTTTGTTTTGAAGGTCTCATAATATATTTATAACCCATGAGTTTTATTATTTTGTGTAGAAGAAGGACTGAAGTGTAATTTCACCTTTAGGATATTTTAAGTTGTATTGTGAGTTGTATTTCATTTATTTTATCTAGCTAAAAGATGGTGATATGGTTGGCCATAAAATACTTTAATACATCTAATAGTCTTGGTAGAGTATAGACTTATTTAATTAAGTCTATTTGCTGAGAAATAATTCATTTATAATTTTATATAAAAATATATAGAATTGATGATGTTAAACTTAATCATCTCTTGGGTTTGGCTAGCGCCAGACTCAACATGGCTAAGCTAGCACCAAACCTATCGCACCCAAGGCCTAGTACATTGCCAAGCCCAATAGTGGCTGGGTCTGGCACTGGCCATACCCAACCCGCTCGGGGCTTGGCAGTTGGCATACTACCAGGCCCAATCGCGGTTGAGTCTGGTTAGTGCTAGATTTACTGTGCTCGAGGCTTCGCACACTACCAAGTCCAATTGTGATTGGACCTAGCTAGCGCTAGCCCTAAAATGTCTTCATTGGAACATGTTTGTGTTATAAAAAATTTATACTTGTAAATTTTTTTTAATCCCATGTTTTTTTATTAAGATATATTGATAAAATCATGAATTCATCACAATATCAAGTGAGAAAACAAAACAAAGCTACATGAAAATTGTCAAGAATTCACTAGCAATTGCTTTTCTCATTGCCTTAGCTGCAATAATCCCCTGCTCAAAACTCTCCACAAGACTACCTCGATGCTCACAGTAATTCTCGTGCACAGGTAGGAGTTGGAAATATGATATGGGACAATAAGGTGGCAGCTTATGCAAGAAACTATATATGTTAATCGGCTTAGGGGTGATTGGAAATTAACTTGTGCATTCTGCAGGTGGATCTTTTGGTGAAAACCTTGCTGGGAGCAGTGCTGCGGTGAAATTATGGGTTGATGGGAAGCCAGAGTATAATTACAACTCCAATTCATGTGTTGGGAAATGGAAAATAATTCATTAGCGATTGCTTTTCTGTCTTTGTCTTGGCTGTCATAATCCCTTTAGCTAGCTCAAGCTCAAAACTACTCTGAACAAGACTTCCTCAATGCTCACAACAACGCTCGAGCACAGGTGGGTGTTGGACCTTTGGGATGGAATTAAAATTAGCAAAATTTGAAAAACCATGAAAGTAAAAAATAAATAAAATCTTGAAACATAAAATATTAAAACATCCCAAAAAATTGAAATAGCCCATAAAATATTAATAAACACAAAGAAAAATAATAAAAAAATAAAAAAAAAATCTATGTTTTGCAAAACTTGTTTTATTGGCATTGACATATTTGCATGACAAGGCTTGACCGACCGACATCGGGTTTTGTTTTTTAGATTTTACAAGTTAGTTTCATTTGTTTTCTAAATTCCTTTAGTTTTTTTTTTTAAACATTTCTTCATTTTATTATTTTTTTGAATATATTTTTCAGTTTTTTTATATTTTTAAAATTAATATTTTTATGATTAAATTGTGGGCATTTTCATCCAAAAAATAATAAAAGTACATATGGGAAAAAATATATAAATATATACATGGGCGGGTAAGAGAGAAAAATTCTAAAAATGGCATATGGGATAATACCCTCAATATACAAGAGTATATGGACAGATTTTTTTAATCTTTTTTTTTTAAAAAAAAAAAGAAGAAAAACAAGTAGTGTGAAGTTTACCGTCATCTCGTAACTATATTGTGGAGATATACTTATACAGAATATGATCTGTACATATTCAAACAAAAATCCTATAAGTATTTTTTATATATATAAAAAAAAAAATAGCATCAGAAGCACTGACGACCTCCTACTATATATATTATTTGAACAAATACAAATTTGGTATGAAGTAAGGCATCGCGATCCTTTTCTGGAGGCTAGGCTGCTGGCAAGCATTGAATAAGCATTATGAATTGGTCTTAGCTAACATTTCGTTCCTACCTGAAACCAATTTTGTTAGCTATTCATCTGAGAACGGTCCTCGTACATCTATGGAGTGAGGGCAGCTTTTCACAATATAAAAAGGTGGTGGTGGTACCTTTACACAAGCATCCATATCCATTTTTATTTTACTACAAAAAATGAAGAGTACTCTTGTAATATTTTTAGTGTTCATCATCTACTTCATCTTTCCTGTTAATGCCTCCCTTCCAAGCATTCTTGGCAACAATTTGATCGAGAAAACCTGCAAACAGACACCCTATTACGATCTTTGTGTAAGATCTTTAATATCAAGTCCTCAGAGCTTCAATACAGATGTTGAAGGCCTCGCCAAGATAATGGTTCACACCATTAATGCTAGGGCAACCCGCACACTACATCGTATTAACAAGCTGCTTCAACATAGACAGGACACAAATATGAAACGAGCCTTGCAATCTTGTGCCAGTCGCTACGATGCCATAATAAAGGAGGATATTCCAGAATCTCTACAAGCTTTGCGTTTGGGTAACTACAAATTTGCGGAAGCAGGCACAGTGGATGCTGCTTTCGAGGCCAGGTTATGTGAAAAAGAATTCAGGAGATGCAAATCGCCCCTGGCTGACATGAATAGGGTTGTACATGACGTCTCCATCGTGGCTGCATCCATTGTTCAGACAATCGTATAAGCGATTGATATCATTTTAATTTTTGTTTAGCCAACTAGGGAATTCGAAATAAATTTTGAGACTTGCAACTGATCATTAATAAGGACATAACTAATTTTGGATGTTGCTTAATTAATTTTTATTAGGTTTGGTTTAGTTCTTTCCTTAATATCTTGGTCTTCTATGCACCTGATAAATTCTTATATTGGAAGTAATGGAAGAAGAGTTTTCGTTTTCTTGTTTTTCCGGGGCTCCTGTTATGCTTTGAAAAACGCGAATAAAATCAAAATAGCTACCATGTTCAATTCTGTGGGGAGTGAAATTCTGAGTTATGCCTTCGTCTAGAAGATGAGATTGTTCTTGGAGTGGACGTGGAGGAGCGTTCTTCTGGGGATTTTTGGTCGCTCAAAATTTCTGTTTTCCGTTCATGAAAAAGCCCATCTCGATTTCTAAGGAAGCATAAAGGCCCAATATCAAAGACAGTACATAACCCATTTCCCAGAGTTGGCCCATAAAGCCTATACTCTAGAGTCCAAGGTGATGTATGGAAACCCAAAACATTAAGTCCACGAGCTAGAATCCACCGACCTAGAATTCAGCTACAATCCATGCAATTTTTTTTGTGGATGATAGTTTTTTTTTATCTGGAAAATAGGAAGAACTTGCAAACATAGTTGTGAGTTGTGACTATATGCAAGCTGGTCGAGATTTTTTAATTTTTTTTATAAAAATAAACTTGAATTCTATATATAAATCCTTTTTCTTGTTGGACCAATGCTTTTATTGGTAATTTTTCCCATGAGAAAATAGAGAGAATCTAGCTTATTATAGTATTTTTTTTATTATTATTCAGTCTGATGTTTCCAATAAAATGACGTTCAGCATTTGACGATAATCTTTATGGCTGGTAATATAGTATTTATCATAAATTATCATATCTTATAGTTCAAAATGTTGACATTTATAGCATTATTTTCCCTTTTGATATAATGGCTGAGTTACTCTCGGGTGGCCGGGCACTGTCCTTCTGTTTCTGTCATATTATCAATTTGTCAAACGATGATAAAAAGAACTACGAGTAGCGAACAGTTGTGCCGATAATACAATTTATTTTTTCACTGACAGAAGTACTCTTGCAATCTGAAAACAAATTCGTGATGAATATATATCTACTTTGTCAAAACCGCAAGAAAAATCAGAGGAAATGGTTAGAAATTTCTTATTTTACGGCGCCGAGCAGCAAATCAAATAATATTTTCACGGATGATCTAGCAATATGGTGACGATGGGCATGTTCAAGAGAGATTAGTTATACTTGTTCATATCTGTAACCTTTAAGAAAATCCCAACTTGCAAGTGCAAATTGAACTGCAAGGGGCATAATATATGGAACTAAACGAGGGAGTGAACAAATCAAAGAAGACGAAGCATAAAAATGGTGGTGTTGTTTAATCTAAGGAATGTCTTGGTATACATGTACCAAGTTTATAAGAATTGCTTCGTTTATTTGATTTTATAATACATAGTTGCCATCAAGAATTAACTATTGGTTTCATAAGAGCAATATTGATTCAAAATAAACAACTTGTATGTGTTCATAGAACTATTTAGAAATCATGCTATGCTAAAACTCTTAAAATGTAAGAGGTGTATTCCACAAGAAATGCGTTAGAAAGAAGCTTGTTAAATTCTATAGAACTTGCCGTAGATTATCGCATTAGGAAGTGGCGTCGTGTTCTTTGAATCTAAGACCTCGCTGCACGTATCTTAGCAGCGTCCGCCTCCCTTTCAGGCAAGCTTCTGGTAGAACAAATCCATTTGGGTTTGAAGATTGAGGGCTAGCAAAACAAATCAAGTTAAACCCACTTTTAATTTTTCTTAACAAATCAAAATGATGCACCTGTAATTGAATATGATGTGACAGAGCAGGTCATTACCCTGAGACTTTTTTATTCTCTCTTTTTAAAAAATATTCCTCGATATTTTAAATTCTGGGAAGATATATAATTATGTACAATTAGTGCCCTGTGTATTCTATCTTTGTTGAAGGATTTTTTCTTTTCTTTTTTTTACCGTCTGTCTTCGGGCATATTTGTATGGTTAAGGTTTTTTTTTAATTTTTTTTTAATTGAAAATATTTTTTATTTTTAAAATTTTATTTTTAAACTATACAAAAACAGTTTTTTTAAATAAAATTTAATGAAAAATCGTTCATCTCTTGATTTCCTTTCCCCTTGTAATATTGAATCCTTTACATCACGTAGGCTGCCGCTGCCCCTAGTTACTCGATGACCATTATTTTATTATTGTTGACCCCAACTCAAAGGAAAAGAAAAAACGAATCGTGTGGTTGGATCAATCATTATAATGGAAGGCAGTAATTCGCTAAAAATATGTATCAAGTAATAATCAAGCCATGAAGTAATTGGCTGCAAGTATCCGTGTGTTATACTGTTAAGGATTGACTTGATGATTCCGCCCCATTACAGAACATGAAAAAAAATCCAAAGAATGGTTTTCATTATTAAACAGTGATACCAGGCTCTTATCGCAAGTAAATAATATATGTAGAAAGATTATTAGATAATATCGATATATTTCATATAGTTATTGTGATAGATTCTACTTTTATATGAGTAAAGGTAAATAGTTCATCGGAATTTCTCTATAGATTATCCTCCTCTTAGGCTCTTATACAGTTTACATGCCCAGACAGAGCCGATCAGACAAGCAGATCGAGAGAAGCCGAAGATAATATGATACTCGCCCTGTTCATCATGAGTTTGAGTTTTGCTAATGGCCTTCAGATATCACGATGTATCTACAAGTAACTGGTAAATAGTTTTAAGTAAGTTCGAGCAATTAAAATCATCTCTTACCATAATATTAGGGGGAGGAAGGGTTAGCCTACGAATGACGCAAAGGTCATGCCATGGCAGTCCCAAGTTTTTCAGCATATACATTCACATAACAACAGTTCATTCAGTTGAGCCTTATTCTAAGTATCAACTCTTGTGATTCTTTGGACCCTTCTCCGGATACTCCTACTAGTTACTTTTCATCGTTTCTCCGCAATCTTATCAAAGACATAAACAAAATACCTCTCTTAGATGTATATAACAGATCAAAGTTATTTCAAACACCCTCCAGTTGAAGGAAAAGAAAGCGTGGCCGATTTGGTTAAACTGCTTCCTTGTTCTTACTATTTTATTTCGTTTGCTTCGTTCTGAAAAAAGTAAGAACATGGTAGTCTCTTTGATCAATGCAGAAGTTACTAGTTTTGTCTAAGGATAACCTCTTGGTGACCACGCAAGCTTTATGTCCAAAGGGGGTGTTTTTGTTACTTTAGGTTGCTTAAAACGGTTAAAATGATGCAAGTTTGTAGCTAAAAAATTCCACGTTGTTCCTATAAATTCCCCCATCAACATGCCTTAATGCTCACCAAACATTCAATTAGCTTACTTCAGCATTATAGCAAGAATATAATATGGCTATGAGTAAGATCTTACCTCTTCTTGTCTATCTCGTGAGCTTAGCCCTTGCGCATCCTTCCCACGCCCAAAACTCACAACAAGACTACCTCAACGCTCACAATGCAGCTCGTTCACAGGTGACTGTAGCAAATATTATATGGGACAACACGGTAGCAGCCTATGCTCTAAACTATGCCAATTCCAGGATCAGCGATTGCAACCTTGTGCATTCTAACGGCCCTTATGGTGAGAACCTAGCCAAGGGAAGTGGCTCTTTCACAGGTACTGCAGCAGTGAACTTGTGGGTGGCAGAGAAGCCTTACTATGACTATGCATCCAATTCTTGTGTTGGAGGGCAATGCTTGCACTACACTCAAGTCGTTTGGCGCAATTCAGTTCGTGTAGGGTGTGCCAGGGTCAAATGCACCAATGGCTGGTGGTTTGTTTCTTGTAACTATGATCCCCCGGGCAACTATATTGGGGAACGCCCTTACTAAGGAATCCTCGAGTTGCCTCAAAATGCTACTATTAAGAGAATGTAGCCACAAAGAAAAAAACAAATCAAATACTTGAACGGTATGAATTAGTAATAGGAAATAATAATGTCTTTGATGAGTGAACACTGATCTCACTCTAGTCACGACTACATCTTTCAATTGCTACACCACATTCTCGCTGTATATTTTGTTTCCTTCCAAGGTACTAGTGCTGTTTTAATTGAATAAACATGAATTATAACCAGTGGTGTTGTATAAACTTGTTTTCTTTATTCTGTAAGAGATTAGGATGGAGTAGACAAAAACAAATGAAATGCCATTAATCAGAGAAAAGAAGGAAAATTAAGCATGCTTGACAATCAGAATTAAATATAAAAATAACAGTTTAAACAGTACTAAACAAGAAAACCCTTTAGATGATTCTATAACCTTAAAGAACATTCTAATATCACAGTAAACTCACCTCCATACTGAAGCCAGGCTTTTCTCTGCCAAAATAAGTTTCAAGGCATCTCGACCATTTTCAGCAGCTCTTTTTGACCTATCATTTCCACCTAATGCACCTGAACCATATCATTTCGCAGAATATGAAGTTTTGTGTTTCTCAAAAGCAAGAGTTCCTAACACCATCCCTGCTACCACTTTACTTTCCTCGATATCCCACCAGCTATTGCAGATTAAGCAGCAGCTACACCTTCACAGCTATACACCAGCATCAAATCCTGTAATAAAAATGCATCCAACACTACCTTATAAACCTTTCACAAAAACAAGGCTGCAATAATCTAAAGATTGGTGGGCAGAGAAAGACTTTTGATTACCATTTCAATGACTGCTTAATCATTTCCAGCGAGCACTTCAATAGCATAGTTCTGTGAATGTCCTATTTGAACAAAAAAGAAAACACAACTTACCCCTTCCAATTGTTCTAACATTTGCATTACCTAGAACGATTCTTTTGCATCACATATATGTTATTTCAGCAATGCATATCTCCCCAAACAAAATGGATCCCCGGAGATCCTTCAGTCTGATAACCAACGCTTGAGTTTTTATCAGAACTCATATCAGTGAAGGGACTAATTTGGATATGGCATGACCAGAACATAGGGCCAGAGGTTCACAAGCTAAAAATGAAGTCGCAGCCTCTCAGAATTTTAAGCTGTGACTCAGCCAGTACATTATATCTCACACAAATAATTGTAACACAGTGACCCTGTAAGGCTATAAGCCCATAACATTAGAAATCAATATTATGAAAGTTCAATAACCCGGCTCACATGATCGTCAATTGTTTCAGATTCTGGACAAGTCGGACAAAAAAACTGGCGGAAAGAGCCGTGTTCGGAAGATAACACCATCATAGTCCACTGCCAAACCCCCTGCTTAAATGGAAAATTAGGTATTCTATCTGTGCCACTTACAAAACAATGGCAATCTTTCTCCTGATCACTAAATTCAGTAAAGACTAGATAAAGTAGTATCCTTCAAAAAAATGTCTCTTTACAAACAGAGAAATCAAGGAGATCACCATGATGACATATAAAACAAGCAAGCAATCAGTCAATCACATGAGAAAATAAAAACATCCAATAACTTATCATACGCAAAATATGATCCCATTGCCTATAACTTTCCCGTTATTCATTGCAAACCAGAATTCCACGTATAATTAATGATCATTCATAAGTAAAACACTTCTTTCTACAGAAACAGTGTCCAAAAGAAGTTAAATTGAGAGCAGAAATAGAGTATACCGTAGTTTCCATCAGTTGGGGGCTTCTCTGTTTGATGGTGTGACTCTTGCGATTCTCTTTTACATACAATAAAGAAGTGTAGTTTCGGCAAGAAAAATAGAAAAACTGTACACATGGGGAGAAAAACACGAAATCTGAGATAGAGAACAGCATTGGATGAGGTAGTGGAGGACCTCTTGTGTACCAAATGCAAAAGTTCTTTGCTTGAACTGTCCATCCCCCTCTCTTTCTCAGTTAACTCCGTTGCAGTAGGCAGAGTTCAGTGAAAGTAGAGAGGCTCCTCTCTCAAGTCTCTGCCAAAAGCCCAGAACCCAAGAGGGCTTCCTTTTACACAAAGATTAAAAATAGTAACTGCCCATAAAAGTCCATGGCCTTACAAAATTGAAAACCAAGGCCCACATGATTATCTTATATCAAGGCTTCTTCTCTTTCCTAATTCACTGGTTGAAATTATAAGGGCCTTAAACAAACAGGGCTTTAATATATGATCCAAACCAGAAGTTAGCTTTTTTTAATAATAAAAATAAATAAAGTATAGATATTGTTATATCGGATATAAAATCCAATCCAAACCTGAACTTTATGTTCAGTAATAAAGTATATTATTCGGATTATAAATATAATAAGTAAGATATGAATATAATGAAAACCAATATATTAATAAACATTGTCGTGTAAACTGATTCGTACAAAACTAGTTTAGGCTAAATTAGAATCTATAGAATGCATATGCTTTCATGTATGGCTGACGTGGGATTAAATTATTATAATTGATTTCCACATAATTATTGAAGATTTGAAAACGAAAGCAAATTACAAAAAACAAATATTTCTTTAATATATCAGGACCTTTGCGTTGGGTTTGGAATATGTAGTCACTGTAATGCTCGTGTTTTATCAATTTTTAATCGATTAGAAAAAAATCAAAGAGGGCAGATGAAGGTTACTGTGTCATTGTAATGACATTTTGTTAGGTTAAAGCTATCAAGTTGTCTTGTGCTACTCATAACCATTAATGAAGATAGTTTTTTCTGTTGCTAAGTCACTTTAATACCACATTGTTCAGTCATCAAAGTAAGAGCCTTGAGTTTTTCGAACATTTTAGAAGGGTCCAAGGATTCAGATAAGTTTTGTTTCGATTGACTTGTAGCAGCATCAGCACTTCATCTTCTCCGCAGATTATTTCCTTGTCTGCAAGATTAACTCAAAATGTGGGGCCTTCACGGGTGGATTTTGATACACGTTTCAAGCCTTTAAATTCTTTGGTAAAAGCAACATTTCCCAAGCAATTCATGCTTGGTCTGAATTAAGGTTGCATCCAATTCGATCCTTTAGTAAGGTCATAAGGTTGCGTTTCTTGTGAGGTGGAGATACTTTCACCAAGAATTCGAAACCTTCCAAGTTGTTATTTAGGCAATAACATTTAATGATAAGCAAATCATAAGAAGAAAGGCAAATAAATAACTCGATTTCTATCAGTATTTAGGAAGAGAACATTCTTTTGGGAGGTTATTTTGGAATCTCTTGTTATCTTGACAGTAGTCGTAGATCATGTGGTGCAACCTGACCCACTTGAACCACCTTCTTTGTGTAGATGTTAAAGTGCTATATCTTTCCTTGTTCCACCAATTAGTAGAGCTTTCTGCCCTACAAAACCTTGGATTTCCATTCCAAGGACAAGCATCGATCTTATAATTCCTGAAGGAAGCTATGAAGGGACCCTTTGACCAATCAATTTTGTCTTTCCCGCCTCGTGTTGCCCAGCTGTCGCCGTTCCATAGGCTGGCTTTGATGCTCATTGGCTGCCACCTAGGATATGCTACACCTTTGTCTGCATGGTTTCTGTAAAGTCTGATAGGAATCCAATCCACCATGAACCTGAAAGACGAGAAACACCATGGATATAGTCCCTTGAGTTGTCTTTCTTAGACTTGCTAACAATTAGTTAAAATTGGCTTACACAATTTGGTGAAGGTTCCACAAGACCGAATAAGTATGGAAGTTTTTTGTTGGATCAAACCAGAGATAAATCCTCTCTTCACGATCATCATTCCCATCAGCATAAACATTTGTTTGAAGAATATATGGTTGGCCACTCACATTTCCAAGGAATTCAAAATCTATCTCATCACGGTTAGGTTGATCCGATGAGAGCTGCAATATTGTCATTTGCCAATACATTTGAGATATGCAACTGGACATATAAAAAGAAAATTGAATAAATATATATACGTACTCGATTCAATTTACTTACATAAAATGCCACAACTGTGCCTGCTGAATGACCTGGTACTAATTTTATTTGCATATCAATCTGCCCGAATAAGAACATCTGGTTCGAAGCAAAACCAGATCCTAAAAGAACAGTAGTAATAAGATAAAAGAGCACCAAGACATTTTTCAAGTTAGTTTTTGTAGATTTTGTAACTCATACCAGATTCTTGGTCTAGTTTCAAGCTTCTTGTCCTGCCATCAGCAGTGGTGTATACATGGCTCGGAGACCATGCTACAGAGAAGTCCTTGTTGAAATCTCCGGTTGAAATAACAGAGGAAAATGATGCTTGAAAAGTATTTGTGATGAGAAGTCCAATGAAGACTACGAATTTGAAAGTAGTAGACATTGTTTTGGCGAAGATGACAAGGAGAGGAAATGTAGTGAAACAGGGAAATGCTTGATATGCTATATATAGGTATTGCATGAGAAGGAAATGAATAGGAAGCAATAAGGTTGTTGTTTAAGAAAGAATATCTTTAGAGAGAAGCAAAGGAATTTATATTGTTAGCATCTTATTGGATATAACTTGCAGAGTTAGTTAGATATGTTTTAGAATGTTATAAACAGATCGATTAAAGCTCAACAAATGACTTAAGATTTCCAGTTTATTACATGGGTAATCATTCATTTTCAGGTCCAATGAACTACCTTGTCGGTCCTTACATATGACTTCATGAATGCCTCATGACAGTATATATCAAGAACGGTCCGTCCATTAGGAGTTCCAGCATTTGAGTAAAAGAGGTGTCTCGACAATGTTATAACCAGATAATTATGTTATGTATAATGTATGCTTACTTTCCACAAATCAGGTGTAGAAGCGCAGAGATGGTGATAGACTCGGAGTTTTTTCATGATAAAGGATACCTAGCTTTGGGCATGCCTCAGGCTTTCTCAATTAAGAGCCTTTTTCGGGTAGGTTAGCGGAATGCTTCGGAAAGTGAGAAACTAGCTAGACTGGAGCTGCTTTCTTTTCTTTAGGGCTATTATTTTAGGATAGCTTGGTGTTCAAACCTTCCCTTCTAACTCGTTGAAGGACTCTTTTTTATTCTCTCTCTCCAACCTTAGGGCTATATATGTAACTATCGAGTTGATTTCATGCTTTCAATTCAGGCATCCCTTTAAACATTGCATAACTGAACCTTTTTTTCATAATTTTAACGATTTTTTTGTAGAAAAATTACGTTTTGCGCAGAAAAAGGCATCGTGTAGTTTACTCAGATAAATAATGTTTAAAAACAGTAGTCTTGTATAGTTGGCAAATTAACCGTGCTACAGGCAGAATAAATAAGTTGCGTCTCTTTCTAGTTTCTAATACACAGTATAATCATTGTGATTATTACAATCTGTTAAGATAATGGCATGGAGTATCTTCAACACAAAGCCTAACTAAAGTAAAGTAAAGAACATTCATGCATGTCATCATTGTCTTTACACCGCCGACATTGAATTCAGCAGTTAAAATTCTGGGCTGGCTACTTCTGATCTTCATGCAAAGAGAACATTTTGTAATAATAAACGGCATGCTTTATCAATCAGCTGACTGTGGCTTTAAACCAACTTCAAATCATTCCATGCGCACTGATTAAATTTTATTTACTGGAAAATTAGTATCCTACAAGTACATGGGTAGAGAGAGTACCTAACAGTAACAAAAGTTGTTTGCTTTAGCCAATGTGCATCATGAAAGACTGATGCAAAAGTCCAAGAATGCTGCAATACAAATCTCTCCTCCAAATTAGGGATAAGGAAACATGACTGGTCATGTTCTATATTTCACCATTAATTTTAACACTTTCTTTTCCATGATTCCCAATGACCTGCTTAGGAAAGGAAAGTAGTTTTCCAAATTGGATCTGACCCGCTGCTACTATAACAAAATTTTCAAGGCACACGACTAGCAGGAAAATCTTGATTTTTTTATCCATATTAGCCAAGCAAATTGTTCCCATCGTTGAAATAAGCTAGATTCTGAGTTTCTATCTTTCCAAGAATGCCTGGGATAGGTCGTCATCAGGTATTTTCTCTTTGCCTTGTAGATGTAAACCGAGTTTTTCCTTCGGATATTAAATGGCTGTGTTAGAATGGGACAAGATCTAGAACTGTACTTTTAAGTCTCTCTGGTAAATATAATGGCAACTAGCAGGGAAATATTTCTTGCGAAATTATGAGTTCTTTATATTACAGGGAAAGATTTCCACTCGAGTAACCATTTTAAGCGCATTGACCAAGCTCTACACCTTTGTAGTTTGTGATGGCTTTATGAGAAAATGAATCCAGATACCGATGCTATGTGTTTTGTTGTTGATGCCCTGAAGCTTTATACTAAAACTGAATACTTTCTATGAACACCCATTCTTATTATATGATGATAAGAGGAATTCCGGAAGTGAAGTCATTCTTATTTAGGCTATGAACTACAATGAATGCCCGCTTTTTACAAATTTTGTTCTGTTATTTAAACTTCTTCATGAGAAGAATTATCAAATCTGAAATTAATATCATATATACTAACATAATGCAGCCATAACAAAACAAGAAAATCAAATCCAGAAAGGAATAAAAAATACCCTGGCATTCAATTTCTTGCTTGTTCGCTGATCATCACTGGTCTGCTTGGTATAATTTTGGCTACAGGCAGATTAAAAGATTCCCAGATACGTCAGAGATGTGAAATGTCAGAACGAGGCAGGACTGTGCATCAACGAAGTGGCTTAAATTATCAAGAGGAGAAAAATCATTTCTATTAATCCGCTGGGACTAAAAGCGGCTTATTTCTCCTGACCAAGATCGGGCCTGAACCCTAATGTGAGTACCACCCACCATCCACCTTTTTTTGTTACCTGAATTGTTTTCACATAGTTAATCTCTTTCAAGAAACTCCCCTGCTTTATAGCAAGTCAAGATTTCCTATATCCCACCAATCAAAGACCGTACGTGGATGGACGCCAGTAATAACACGAAAGGAAACGAAGAGAAAAACAAGTAAAATCCAGAAAAAGAAAATTACCAGATGAGTCCAATTCAATAGAAGCAATGTACATGAAACAAGCAACATAGGAAAAGGCTTGTACAAGCACAAACATGCATGTATCAAACAAAACCGTTTAATCTTAAAAATTCTAAACCTAAAAGGTAGGGTAAGAAGGATCGTGGACAGACTAGAGAGCACATGTAAAACACCAGCTGCTCATGAGGCCATAAAAAACAAGTCATAATCAAATCCAATCTGACGAATCTTGTGGATCTTTGTCACATACAATCCAAGCAATGGTCATGGTTATGAAGCATTGATCATCCAACACTATCTCTCACTGTCCCGCCAGAACTGCTTTGTCCATTGCTTTCTAACCTTTTCTTCACTTCCACAAGATCAGAATCTTGTGGTCTTTATCAAACTCAACCGGCCTATCTCGTGGAGCGGCCTCTCGGAAGTTCCGGTGAAGGATTTGTCGGGTTTCAACCGATTAGTTTTCGAGATACTTTTTTCACTGCTCAGCATCAACATCGTAATTTCTTAGGCCAGTATAGAGTTGGAAACTGGTTTCGTGATGTAAATAGGCTATTTTCATATACATTAAACAAAAGAAGGTCCTGCCAATATCGAACAGCATCATGTTGATTGGATCCAAGCCTAGCTTGCAAATTGAATGCAATACCTCTGATTTGCTAAAGTAATTCTCTTTCCTTCTCTTTTTCTAACCCCACCATCTCTTTCATTTTCTCTTCACCATCGACAACAACTACACGTGTTTGTTTAATATCTTGCTGCTTTACAGACTTTCTTTGCATACTTAATTAGGTTCCCATTCGTATTCAAATCAAATTCAAACCCCACCATTTTTTTAATTTTTGATGTTTTAGACGACAAAATGTCTATGACTGAAATCATTCAACAAGAACCGTTTAAGAAAGAATGTCGATTTCTGTCTTCTTAAAAGGTTTTATTAGAATAAGAAAGAAATGATCTTGATAGATACAGAAAGGAGTTGTCTAGATGTTATTTCGTTTCAATACGAGAAGAGATGCTGAGCAGGAAAAGTGACATCAGGTCACTGAAATTATTCTCAACAATTTGACTCAAGTAAGTTCCAGGACTTGCAATTGACATACTGTTCATGTCATTCCTTGATATTTATCTTTTGCCCTTCATGCGGAAGAATGATCTTCTTGTTGTATTTGAGCTCTGTTTCTTGGCATCCTACAAGTGTCGAAGTTGCCGAATGCTTGAAAACCGGACTTTTAAAATGGTTTCAAACATACTGTAATTAAACTATAAAGGATTGAATTTTATTTCACATGTTATTTGGTTTCCAAAAAACTGTAATTAAACTGATAAAAAAAAACTATATTGGCCTAGTCCAACTAAAATAAATCGCTTGATTCATCTTTCTCTTGTATGATCCTAAATTAAACTAATACAATATAATTTCCTTTTTAAATAATAGTAATTATAATAATAATAATAATAAAATAATCCAACATGAATTGCATAAAATTCTTTTAAAAAAAATTATTGTGAAAAAACGAGTTGGAACATAAATGCCAATATAATTTAGCGGACGGAGTTTTTTGTACCCGGACTGGAACATATTTGTCGCAGCTTGTGGAGAAGGACTGAAGGAGGCGGAGTTTCCTATCCGTGAAGCACAAGGTCTCGTTACTTTTGTTGCTATCAATTTAAAGTGTGTTTTCGTTCCTATAGTTTTACTAATATTTCACTTCGAATCCTATATTTTTAAAAAATTTCAATATCAGCCTCGATTTTCCTATCTAATTATGGCCTCCTACTAGTTTATATATATATATGTAGGAAAGGTCAAATAGAACACATACAAAGACAACGAGCAGAGGAGTTAAAATATTAATTACTAGAAACCCATTCCTACCTGCGATTACTCTATAAAAGTCTATGAAAATCTATAAAGAAATTATAAAAGTAATAATAAAGGGGGCCTCTCTATAAATTCTCATTAGGGGCAAAATAGAAAGAGACCATATTCAAATATTTTGAAGTTCATGAGGTTGAAATAGAAAAGTAAAAAATAAAACTGTCCTCCATTAGAACATATTTTACAATATATGGACCCAAATGCAGTTGACCCTCACCCCACGATCACCTAGTTATTAGATCCCACCTGTTTCTTCCCAGAAACTATTAGTAAAAGAGAAGAGACGTAACAAAGCTCATAGCTTTTATACCTTTTCATTTAATCCACACCACCCATAACTCTCTTGCTCTCAGTCTCCATTTCCAGGTGCTTCATTGCTTAGCCTTAACTCTCTCTTTTTTATGTTATTTTATTTTTACTCGCCAGTACTTAATTTGCAAGTAGCTTTGCACTGTTTTAGTTTCTAATCTTGCAGGATTTTTTTTTTGCATTTGTAAACGTTAAGTGTTTTTGGAAGATGGGTTTTCAGTTTGAATGTTAATGGATTAGATTTTGGTTGTTTTGTGGGTTTTAAGTGGGTTTTTCATGTTCAAGGGATTAGGTGCTGACTTTGTTTGTGGGTTTCATTTTTCTGGTTAGGGCTTTCTAAGGGCTTTCACTTGCTGAAATTAGTTTGGCTTTGGTTAGCGATGCATTTAATTTAATAAATCAGTAGCGAAGTAAAGAAATTTGTGTTACGACAACTTGTTTTTATGAAATAATCGGCTTGGGATTTAAACTAAGAACAAACCAACAAGCGTTAGCTTGGTTAATTTGAAATCAATTGAATTGCTGGTGTCGAGTGTTTTAAAGATGGAAATTGAAGAGAGCTTGCTTGGCTGCTTGTCACGGACCATTGGTTTTCTGATTGTCTTTGACATCTGAAGTAGTTTAGTGACTAGGCTAACTTGAAAATGGTTCCCATCAATAAAGTTTTCCACTTTTTTGTGTCTGGTTGAAGAAGCTATAAAAATGGATGTGGAATCAGAGGAATAGGCTCAGTTTAGCACGTGTCTTAACTTTTCTGGTCTTGGCATGGAAAATGGTTGACTGAACAAAGAATTGTGAATTTTGTTTCTTGTTTCCTATAGTTTTTTTTCTTCTTCTAACATTAATAGTAGATTAAAACAGAGTAAAATAGCTCTTATGGGTTGGGTTCTGTAACCAAAATGATTTTCTTGGGGTTTTGAAGATTTGATTGATTGAGAGTTCAACTTAAAGTAGGTCAAAACGTCACTATAATTATATTTAATTGTGAATTGAAAAAAAAGAAAAGCAGCAATAGCATTGGTAGATTAATTTCTTATTGTTATCTAATTGGTAAAATATGGGATTGTGGCTGGTTTCTGACACCCTATATGTATAGGGAGGAGATTAGAGCCGTGAATTGGAGTGGATCATGATCAAGCGGTCACCACGTAGAAACCCCAGATCCAAAGGCATCAAGTTAAAACATGGTCTTCAGATTTGTTTGTTGCTTGGTGTCTGCTTCTGGTTGATCTACCAAGTCAAGCATTCCCATGACAAGAAGAAGGAGCTTGATGAGAAAGATGCAAATCTCTCTCTCAGTGCACAGCATCATGATGAGCTTCCAAAACTTGGGAGGAAAGACCTCCATCCTGATTTGCAAGACAAGACCAGGAGTGAGAAACCCGAGGAAGAAGAGGAAGAAGACACTGGAGTAGACAAGGAAGTAAATAAGAAGGAAGAAAAGGGGCATGAAAAGGAGAAAGAAGAAGAAACCAAGCATGAAGAAGAAGAGGGGGGGACTAAGGATGAACAGGTGGAAAGGGAAGAACATATTCATGAAGAGGAAGAGAGAGAAGGAGAAGGAACTAATCATTTAGACAAAGAAAGAGAAGAAGAAATCAGGCGTGAAGAAGAGGAGCAAACTGAAGAAGCAGAGATTGAAGAAACTGAAGACAAGGGCAGACAAGGTGGAGATGATGAAGTAGATGAACGTGATCAAGAGAAAATAGAAGGAGAAGCTGACCGTGATGAGGAATTTATGGATGAAGAGAAAGAGAGAGAGGATGAAGGTGAGGAAACAGAAAGTCAAGGTAATGAAGGTGAAGATAATGAAGGCGAGGAAAAGGAAAATCAAGGTAATGAAGATGAGGACAGGGAAGTTCAAGCAGGCAATGAAACTCAATCAGAAGATCAGGATCATGATGGAGGAGGTAAGAACTCCCATGAGGCCCGAGAGGAACAATACAAGGCAGACGATGCTTCCAGTGCAGTGACTCATGACACCCAAATTATAAGCACTGAACCAGAGAAAGAAGGTTTGGAGAAATCAAATGAGAACTTGGCAGCAAATGATTTGCAGCAAGATAAGTATTCCATTAGTGGTAACCCCTTGGATGTTAATGAGGATAAAATTAACTCAACATCTCAGCCGGAACAAGCTGAAAATGGCCATCCTTTGAATGTAACAACTGGTGAAAAGCAAAATGACGAGATCACTCTGACCAAGTCTGAGGATGAGTCGCCTAACAACACAACGGTTACAGTGCTGTCCAATGATCGATTAGTACCAAGCAATAAGTCAATGGAAGTGAGTTCAGAAGCAGGCGATAACCAGGCTGGTGCAAACCTTGAAGTTTCTGGTTCATCCCAGCAGAATGGAACGTGGAATGCCTCAGACTCAAATCAAATTCGAAATACAACGATTGATGGTCGAGTTACTGGAGATGTATCTAACATTCAAACCACTCAATTGGAACAGGTTAATAATGGCATGGTTTACAATAGCATTGACTCCTCAAACTCTTCTAGTAATTCGGATTCTGGTGTATCAGATAAGATCATTAAGCCTGAATTAACAGTTGCAGAAGATGTGAATTCTGGGTTGTCTTCCAGAACAAATGAGTCTACAGAAGCTACTCATGATGAGAGCTCAGACACCAAAAATGAATCAGGTGGAACAGATGAAAACACCAATTCTTCTAATATGAACGAGGCTGAAGATGCAATCCTGCATGACCCTATTGATTCTTCAATTGGCCAAGATGAGAGAGAGGCTCGCATAGATCTAGGTACACTGCCAGAGACTGGTACAGGAGGGGTTAACAGTGGAAATGCTGCAGAAGAATGAGATTCTTATCAAATGCTCCTGTGCATGTGAGGGATGTAAAGTTTTAGTTACCTTTTCACTCTGTTTCGATGCACGCATGGAGTGTTCTAGTATGTTTCCATTTGGCCATGAAACATTTATCAGTGTTTAGAGAGTACAGCTTTAGATTTTCAAGCAACAGTAAAATATAGGCGGGTTGCAATTGCGGATGGGTTTAATTGTATAATTTATATCAGCTTACGATGTGATGCCTTTTTTTTTTTATCCTTTTAGGTCTTCATTAAGCTTTTCTCTTCAGATCTGTACCTAATGTATGAATGGTTTGGTGATTTGAGTTGGGACCAAAATCAGACTGTTCTAGTGGAAGTATGTTTTATTCTGAAGGACTCTCTACCTGAATTATCTGTTCCTTTCCTTTAAGCTGACAGGCAACTATTATTGTTTACGGAAACAGCAAGATGGAGAGGTTGAGAGCGATTGAAGGATCTTCTTTAAATTGTAACCTGACCAGGTCTTATACTTCAAAGTTCACAGTGAAAGGGATTAAACAGATATGCAACTTTTATAATGGAACTCTTTTAAATCTTTTTATTAAATCATCCACCAGTCATTTCTCCTTTTGAAGCAGGAAGCTTGGTATGTTTTCAGGGCATTGACATGCTCCTGTACCGTGCAATGCAATTCTTTACTTTCCCAGCAGTAGACTTGGCTTTCTAAGGAACCAAGTTGACTTTTCCGATGGGTTTCTATTTCTGATGGTAAACCAACAAAGGGACAGCATTGACGGGGTGGTGGCGTCTCTAGAGTCCAGCCAACTTCAACTAGCTTTCTGACAGTCTCACGGGAAACAAATTTCGGTATCTAGACGCCATGCACGTCATCTCATTTTCTGAACGATCAAACTTTGGGATGATTGAAGGAGTTTATATATCCGGTACGTGTGTTTCAAGATGATATAATTTAGAAACTAGACTTGGGATTTTTTATTTTCTTCTTCTTTTTACTTGTAAAGGGTGTTCTTAAACTAGCAAAGAATAATTATGAAGATCTCGTTTCTTTCTCCGTTCTAAATTATTCTTGACAGCCACAATCAGGTTGGGTCACGAATATTCTAGATTTCTCGTAATTGACACCGCAGGAAAAAAGAAAAACAACTGGAATTCGAATCATTGCCGCCTTAGACTGGTTGGTGCAAGCGGGATGCTTTGTTCTGCCCACCAACATTGGATTCTCATGCCAAGGTCTATCATGCAAGGTCTCTCATGATACAACCATAAACTATCTACTAAACGATAAAAAGGCACATAGCACAAGAAAATAAAATTAAAAGAATAGAGCCACGCCTTGTCATTCCTTTCTGTACAAAAAAATAATAATGCATCGCATACAGCTAATAAACTGCTGTTAGTTATCTAATCAGCAAAAAGAATCCAATACCTAACCAACTCATCTAATGCCCCTCAAACGACAGATCAATCCTCATCCACACAGGCATCAAACGACAAAACTCTGACTCTGTCTCAACTCTTTCCTTAGCTTATGAGTAAAGGATTTACAAGCATCCACACTTAGATCCACAGCTGCTGCTAATGCCACAAAGGCTGCCGCATCCTCTGTACAGTTCACGTGTTGCACCCCAATCTCCACCTCTGTCTTGTTGCACCGACCATTACCATTGTTGACACTTGATTGCATTACGAAACCTTTGTACACAAACGGGGACAACAACCCTAGACCAAACTCGGATCCGGACCACGATCCAGACCCCGGTCCGGAACCAAAATCGCAACTAGAATGTGGACTGCTCGCCGGGGTGCTAACACTATTTGTCATGTCAATGGTGAATTTCCCTCCATTTTTAGCGTTGATAACTGAATTGACTAGTGTTGTGGTGGTAGGGGAGGCTGAAACAGAATCATGTAGCAATTCAAATCGGTATCCTAAAGCGTTGGCATTACGTTCACGCCAAGCCTCCAGACGGCCCCATGGCTTCCAGGTACCGTGTGATGGGAGAAGAATTAGCCATGCCCCGGGATTGGACCGACTAACATGGTCCGAACCTGGGGATGGTACAAATGGTGTCACCATTGATGCCATTGCAACAGGCGATCCAGATAGGTCATGGATTGTGATTGACCATCCCTTACGTTCTTTTGCTGGTGGGTCTTTATCAGCTCCAAGGGAGGGTAGCCAATTTCTTGATGGAGTTGGTTCTGTCATCGATGGCCTGCATAATAACAATGTAGCAAGATCAGTAACGACTTCTAAACAAGGAGAATGATAATTAACAAGACAAACAAACTCAATGTCCAGATTCTAGAAATTTAAAATCTTTTTGGTGGGTGGGTCAAAGGGATAGAAATTTCTCTTGAGATAAACAATTACAGTTTGTTATCCGCGTCAAAACAAACAGAACGAAACAGCTTTTGCTAACATAGTTAATGTCAACACAAAGTTTTAGGGATTCGAAAAGATATAGAAGATTTCTGGTTTTCTACGACCATATTTGCATACTTGACCACACACTAAATCCTTTCACTCGGTTTATGCCAAGTCTTCTACTTTAGGGGGGCAAAAGCAACACGAGTGATTCAATAATTAAGTTCCCTCCCTGCAACAAAAGGAAAAAAGAAATATACCCCCCTCCCTTTTTTCTTTAATTACTTTCTCATCAACCAAACACCGGAACAAATCGAAAACAAAAGGAGAGAAAACAGTGATAAATTAGAAAACTCACATAGAAACCAAATTACGATCCCCTGGATTCCTCAAACTGAACTTGCAAGTGAAAACAGCCTGCCTAACACTCCCTTGCACTTGAAAAACCTGAGGACTACACTCAGGATCCCCACCAAACTGAAACACGTATCTTGAATCAGGCTCAACTCTAACACACAGATAAAACTGCGTAGATTCTCCTTTCTTGTTTTCTCCAATATCAATCCATCCATTATGCATAACACAAGGCCTAGACTCTGTCTTTCTCAGGTCTAATGGCACCGTCACCTTCCCCAACAATTTCCCATCTTTCAATCCACAAGTAGCCCCGTTGTCTCTGCTGTATACCTCAATCTCCAAACTCTTGGGTTTTTTGCGAGACAAAAAATTATCAATTTGTGTCTTGTCAAGACTATAACATGCAGCTAAGGAATTCGATAAAGAATTGCTTTCTGGGTTTTGATTTCCCTGTTGGTTTTGATTGTTCACTAAAGGAACTGTAGCTTTTTGAGTAGGAAAATTCTTGAGCTTGATCTTGCAAAAGCATTGTAGGCTTAACAAAGAGGGTTTAGAAGAGACGGGAAACTTGAGTGCTAAGCTACCAACAAGTATCCGTACAAAAGAACACGGATCCATTACTCTTTTGAAGGATTAATGGTCCCTGAAAACTTCAAGTGAAGTGGTTTTGAGGTTGGTGGTTTTACTTGCTGCCTGAGAGAGAAAGGGAGAGGTGAAGGGTATTTGGGAGAGAGATATATAAGCGTCGCCGACTAGAGAGAGAGATGTGAAGGAAACAGGCTGTGTTTCTTAGGATAAAAGGAATGGCATGATGAGGTCAAGCTCAGTACACAGCTGTGAGCTCTTTGGTTTCTTGGCCAAGGCCTAACAGGTGTGGTTTAAAGGTCGAGGGAAGAAACAGATAGAAAAGAAAAGTACTATGGAAATGATATTCCATGGCTTAAATTGTTTTGTTGACTATTTGGTCTCATTAGATTGTTTACACAAATCATTATTCCTTTTTTATATTTCAATTTAGGAAATAAAATCTCAAATGTCAATACAATCCTTTTTTAAAACATAATAACATAAAAGAAAAGGAGAAAAATAGCAATTCAATCTCTCTACTCTTTGAATTGTTGTCATAATTTTGTCCTCGTTATTTTCCAACTAGAGTTGGAAATAAGCATTGGGCATATGCGGGGCGGGGTGGAGTGAGCTGGCTCGCACTACGCACGTACGCTTAAATTACTAGATGCCAGCGGACCGCATCCCTGTCAAATGTCAATACCAATTCCTTTTCCTCCTCCTCGTCGTCTTTCCTCTTCCTCTTTTACACGAACAGATTTTTGGATTTCAACACATTAGTAACTGTGAAAAATATAGCAGTAAGGGTTTGTCGTTAACTCTCCACCATTTTATTTTGAAAAATAATTGAGAGGCGTGACTCATCAATTGACACAGAAATTCATACCAGATCTGTATCTTGAAGCTTGTACATGCTGCTTACACTTTGATGCGGTCATCGTGGTCATCGAAAATATTGTTTTTCTGTCTGTGAATTAATGAAAACTCTAAACGTTGTGGCGTTTTTCGTAGTGAATTTCTACTGTGCTGCACTGTGAATACACATTCAGCACTGTTGTATACTGAGCGTTTTTTATTTTGATTCTTTTTTCTTCTTTTTTTAATTTCACATTCTTGGAATCAAATTGAAAACCGATTTAATAAAGAACCAAAGGGAATATAAGTGGCGACCTACGAGTTTATGAAATATAAGTTCAGTTTAATCTTTATCTTTTCAATTT
>Ga0325404_1001339_pt1 | contig 26121 bp, 15 predicted proteins | sample PopdelMetagenome_18_FD_205664 | JGI IMG/M metagenome (GOLD analysis project Ga0325404, IMG submission 205664) | Populus deltoides microbial communities from Bellville, Georgia, United States - Xylem-Control-R1 | ecosystem: Host-associated > Plants > Phyllosphere > Stem > Wood/Secondary xylem...
TTGAGTCAAAAAATGATGGAGGGAATATCATCTCAAGTTTGCATAGTGTCTCGACGATATTCGTTTGAAGCCTCTCAATGTGATCAACATTCAACTTGCTGGAGCATATATCTCTGAAGAAATGACTAATCTCCGTGAGTGCATCCCATATTCCCTTTGACAACAAATCACGAAAAGCTAATGGGATGAGTGTTTGCATAAACACGTGGCAGTCATGACTCTTCATTCCATATAATCTGCAGTCCTCTATATTAACCAGCCTTTATATGTTCGATGCATGTCCATCCAGAAAACGCTGACTCTTAAGCCATTTGTAGACTAGCAGTTGTGCGTTTTTATCTAACACGAAGCTTGCTCTTGGTTTTGCGACCCGTGACTCATCATAAACCAACTCCATATTTTTACGGTTACAGTATAAAGCTATATCCAATCTAGCCTTGATGTTGTCCTTTGTCTTCCCCTTCACATCCATGACGGTGTTGAAAATGTTCTCAAACATGTTCTTTTCGATGTGCATGACATCAAGGTTATGGCGAAGCAGATTGGTCTTCCAATAAGGAAGCTCCCAAAAGATACTTCGTTTTACCCAATTATGGGTCAAACTAAAACCAGGAAACTTTTGCTTACCTGATTGAAGGCCAAACACAATGTCACCGTACTCTGAGACAACATCATGCAATTCTTCACCAGAAAAACACGGGGATGCAGCATCTTTTTCAACTCTGCCAACAAAGAAATTTTTTTTGTTCTTTCTGTACCTGTGATTAAGTGGCAAGAAGCGACGGTGACAATAAAAAAAAGAAGCTTTACCTCCGTTTGTTAGCGTGAATGCCTTGTTGTTTTCCATGCAGTATGGACATGCGAGTTTTCCATGCGTGCTCCAACCAAAAAGCATTCCATAAGCTGGAAAATCATTGATAGTTCACATCAAAGCCGCCCTCATAAGAAAATTTTGTTTCCTCGATATATCATAAGTCAGAGCTCTGGAGGACCACAACTGCGCCAACTCATCAATCAACGGTCGAAGACAAACATCTATATTCCACCCCGAGCTGCTTGGACCGGGTATGACAGTAGATAAAAACATGAACTCCGGCCTCATACACATTCCCGGTGGCAAGTTATAAACTGTGAGTATGACTGGCCAACAAGAATAAGGAGCAGCAAATGACCCAAATGGGTTGAATCCGTCTGTACACAACCCAAGATGCACATTTCTTAATTCAGCTGAAAAGTGAGGATGCACACTGTTAAAGAGTTTCCACACTTTGTTGTCAGAAGGATGCACCATCACTCCATCAACCACATCATGTGTTTGGTGCCATGTCATGTGCTCAGCAGACCTTGGTGACATGAATAACCTCTGCAGTCTAGGTGTGATCGGGAAGTATCTAAGTTTTTTATATGCCACTAGAGTCTTTCCCCTGCCAGTTATGGGTTTGTAACGGGAATGCCCGCATGTCATGCACTTGGTCATCTCAGCATTTTCAAGATAGTATAACATGCAGAAGTTAGGGCACATGTCAATTTTCTGGTATCCTAAACCGAGGGGTTTCATCATGGACTTCGCAGCATAGAAGTTCTCTTTCAGCCTATTCCCTTCAGGTAAAATGCTTCTTGTCCATTGTATAATCTTGTCAAACCCAACCTCACTCAACCCGTGATCTGACTTAATGGTGAACACCTGTGCTACGGCCGATAATTTACTGTGGTTCGTGCAACCATCCCATAATGGTTCATCAGAATCTTTCAATAAATCAAAAAACCTAGCTGCATCTGCATTAGGTTCTTCTTCTACGATTGGACATTAACTGACATTACCTTGATTCATTCTTATTGTATCCATAACCATATTTCTGTAAGGATTAGTGTTGTCATTTGCCGCTTCATGCATGTTGCTAGCTCTAGAAGTAGACCCAACCACTGTTTCTTCCATTCTCTTCTTACTAACAAATACTTCTCCATGTACATACCAACACTGGTAATTCTCCATAAACCCTTTGTGTAGAAGATGCATCATTACAACATCTGGATGCAGATACTTTTTATTTTGACACTTCCTGCATGGACACCTAATACCGCCTCCAGTAAAATTTCTGGGAATAGATGTTGCGAAATTAATAAAACCCTGAACTTCGTTATAATAATCCATCCTCCGCAATCCTTGGGATGAATCTCGATATATCCATGAACAATCATCCATGACTTATATCGAACCTCTATAAAATTATAATGACATCATGTATTAATTAACTAAGTTAGGTAAATAAACTTGCAAAGATATTACTTTACCTCGAGATTATCCAACAAACCAATCACAACTTCTCATAAATATTAAATATTCATTATTAGTTATCAACGTCCATACAAATTAAAATATATAAATTTACAGAAATTACCACTCCGCAATACCATTGATAAAACTTTAAACAGACCCATTAAGCAAGCTATTAATTATTTCAAAACAGCACATGTACTTTGGTAGTTCCATAAAGTTTTAACAATTTACAAACAAATACAATCTTACAAAATCTAAAACAAACCATAACAGGTATAGAATTATACATTCATATACTACAAATTTGTTTGAGAAATAACAATAAAACATGTACATCTACTAACAAAATACATATACTAAAAAACAATAAAATTGATATTTAATTAAAAGTTGAAATTTAAAAAGATAGAATTACTTACAAAAATTGATAAAATTCATCGGTAAATCAGAACACGGATGTCATGACCACAAAACTTCAAGAAATATAACTTGTTGTGCTGATATGAGGGAGATTTTTGTTTGGGGGGAGGGGGGCTGGTTTTTTGCAGATGGGGTGAGTTAGGATTAGGAAGAAGAAGGAGAAATAGGGGAGGAGAGGGTCGGCAAAGCAGACATATATTAACTTTTTCCGATGGAGTTTTCGTCGGTGATGCCGTCGGTGATTCTGATGGACAAATCAACACATCACAATACGGATCTGTCATTTCAAATCTTTCGGTGATTCCGTCAGCAATTTAAACGGTGAACCAGCCACGTCACTGTACGGGCTGTCGTTTTGAATCCATCAGTGATTCCGTCGGAAAAAATAACCCGCCAAAACCTCCACGTCAGCGACCCGCCTTTTTTTTAATTCGGAAACTTTTCTGTCTGTAATTCAGTCGGTAACTACCGACGGAAAGGGACGGAAAATATTCCGTCGGTAGTTACCAACTAAATTACGGATGGAAAAGTGTCCGTCAGTAATTTCAACCTCAAATTACCGACAAACATATTCCGTTGGTAAATCCGTTGCTATTTAGCGAATTTCTGATAGTGATTCTACTAGTTACTGACCATAAGATTTTAACTTGTCATTTTAAGTAAAAAGGCAAACCTCATTAACTATTAGACTTGTTGTCATCCCATTTTTTTCTCTTTCGCGGTCTAGTAAGAAAATAAATAAAAAGTAATATAAATAAAAATTATTTTATTGATGCAAATTTTTGTGCTAGTGAGCATGATCCCATCAAATAAAAATAATGGTTTTAAAGTCTGTTTTTAGAAAATTAATTACATTAAATAGGCCAAAGCCCTATCTTAATTTTACTATTCTTATGGGTCTAGTGTTCATTTTTGTAAATAACCAGAATGACACGTCTCTTTTTAAAGGGATCAATATCTAGATTTTAAAATCAAATACGAATTACGCTAAATTTTAGCAATTTCAACAAAAATTCCTTTTTAGGACTTAACATCAATATCTTTGGCGAGTCTAATATTTTTTTTAGGACTAATGTTATTTTCTAATGTGTCTAAAGACCAACGTCAAAATTTTTCATAAAACAATCAAAAAATGAAAAATAATTAGGATAATTGACTTCAATCAAAAAGATAAATTTGAAAGAAAACACATAATAATGATAACCTTTCACGAGAAAGGGTGTTATAAGGATGACATCGTTTTTTTTTTAAGCATGACTAATCTCTAAAACTAGTGCAAACCTTATATATTTTTATCTAATTACTAGGTGGTGATTTTCAATTTTCGATGATTTATATTTGACTTCCGTAATAGATGTACATCGAGGTGCGACAAAACTAACTCTATAAAATTATTTTAACATTTTCATTGTAACTTTAATTTGAGCACAACATTTATGAATTATTCGAATGGATTTCCTTCAAGAAAAATAATGGAATAAAAATTGATATCAAGAAATTTAATAAGAAATTCACTTGTTTTGTAACCATAGGAAGCCACATGTAATCAAATCATTAAATTGTAAACTAGCAATCATTATTACACATAATATATACACGTAAACCATGGGTCATTCCATCATAAAAATCTTGCCTCTCACACGATTATAAAAATTATGGTTTTAGGGTTATCATTTATTTCTTTTTATATGGAGGGGGGAATAAATTACGCTACCTAAGGATATTACAGTAATTAAATTCTCAGTCATCAATCTCCTAAGAAGAAAAGCAAATTGACCTTGTCCCTCCAACTAGCTCATTATTAATTTCATCATGCACTTTTTCATATAGAAGAAGAACCTCTTTCTCTAAAAGTTTTCAATTTTTTAAACCGTTAGAGTTGTTTTCTGATATCTTTTAATATTGTAATGATGGATATTTTTTAATTATTTTTTATTTAAAAATATATTAAAATATTATTTTATTTATTTAAAATATGATTGATTGTTTAAACAATAAAAAAGAGAACATGGAAGATTAAATTATAGGCTTAGCTTTGCTAAAGCCAGTGGTAGTTCTAAAATGACCATTTTGCTTCGAAATGATGGGTTCCCTTCCCAATGTGAATCTCTCTAGATTCCCACCTCTTTTACCACTCTTAAAGGTAAATGTTTTTGCTATTTTAATTTTCCATTTGATAAGCTATGGTCTGTTTTATGTTTTCCGTCTTGTTAGAATCATTGTTTTATTTATTTTTCTATTATTATTATTATTATTATTAAGTTTCACTTTTTGTTTATGCAATTTTTACTCTTGGTTCATGTTTTAGTGTTCTTTTTCTTTCATGATTGAGATTTTAGTCTATTTTAATGTTTTAGGATTTTTCAGTATTTTTTAAATAATTTTTTATTAGTCCAGGTCTTTTAATGACGGCCTATACCCTGGAGAGTTCAAAAATAGATTTGGGCTCAAGCGTTAGGCATGTGTCCTAGAGCCCCCTAGACTCGGGCTACGTGACTCGAGCTCAATCTTTTGAGCCTAAACTTATGGTCTAAATGCTTATCCACCTGAGATTTTTATACTAGCAAAGGCTTTTTAACCTGGATCATATTTCATCTATAACTCTAGGTGTATGAAAGTCTCTTATAACCTACTAAATTTTCATCTTATTAATACAAGTATAAAAGATATTTATCCTTTATTAATATTTATGCAAGGGATATTTATCTCTTATTAATTTTATCATGGTGGAATGACTTTTCAGCCCTCTCATTCAAGCAAAAATACAAGATTCAGGGGGTATAAACATCGCCTCAACCACACCATTTTCTTTTATGAGTATTCATTTCATATCAAAACAAGAACAAACAATCTTGTTTTTAAAATTTTATGTTTTTTGCATATTTATTATACTTTCTCTCTACAGAAATACTAACTTAAGCTTCTCGGAGTGAATCTACCAAATAGCACCTTTGAAGAATGAATCAGATAGTAAAAACATAATTAAATCTGTTATCCAACCACAAAGAAAAAAACCATATTCCTAAGTAACTTCTATTTTAGAAGATTATCACGTGTCTTTCAAGAACATAGTGTTTTTGCTACTTCACCATTCTATTAAGAAAAGTTTGAAGCTTTTGCGTAGAATTTTCACTTAAGAGTTTAGTAATAATGACATTAATTTATGTGTAGTACTTACTGTTTGGACATCTCAGATGGTTTGTCTCCTGCCAATTTACCCTTAGAGAAAGTCTTGTTATACATCCATCGGCTTTTTACAACTAGTCTCACTTACATATTGAAACAATTTGAGGCCATGTTCATTATTAGCATCCTTCTTTGGAAGCACTTTGAGGCTTCAAAGCCACTATCAAAAACATTCTGGAAGTGATATCAAATACTACTAATAAATTGTTGATGGTACTATGTAATTTTCTAGCAATGTTTGCTACCATTTGTTCCAGGTGCAAAATTCATTGTTAATTTTGAGGATGTTAGAGGAGGAGGCATTGTAGGTACGCCATTTTTCCAAACACGTGTCAAAAAAGAATGTAGCGATAATGATTATGATACGGGCCTTAAACAACCTGAAAAGAAAAGGCAGCTTACAGCTGCTCAAGTTCAATTTCTTGAGAAGAACTTTGAGGTGGAGAATATGCTTGAACCAAAGGGGATTATACAACTTGCTAAGAAACTTGGCATTAATAATAAATTATGCTAAACTATAGCTCATGGATCCTTTAACAGATGAATGGCTATGTAAAACTTTTTAGAGATCTGGTTATTTAGAGCACGGTCATAAGTAGATTTTTTTTTTATAGTTTGCCATTTCAATAGCAATAAATGAAATAGGTTTTTGTGCCTCCACTACCATCACCTTTTACTGGTAGGTATTAGCCTAACTCTTATGTTATAAGATTAGGATCATCCAAATTCAAATTATTAGATTTTATATTGAGCATCTAGTCCTCTTTAATAATCACAAAACTATAAGAGAATTACATATCTCAATCTTATAGAGAAAAGCTTTTAAATCATTTGAATAATCTTAGGCAAGGGAACAAATTTGTCCATAAGTATATAACACAATTTAATGATTACATGATGAGATGTTCCATAAGGGAAAATAAAATCATAACTTTGCGTAGATTTGTAAAGGTTTGAATGATGATTTCAGAAAAGAGATTAGGCTAATAGATGCTTTAACTCTTGACTAAGCTTATAGTATAGTGCAAAATTATAAGTTGTTTATAAAGAGTCAATTGACAAAACACCAAAACTCTCTTATGACCCCTTTTAGGTCTCAATTTAAAAATAATGATTCTTTATTATGTGCTCTACTATGCATACCTAATTTTAATAGTGCCCAGATTTATAAAGAAGAGAAGGAAAAATGAGTCGTTAATGAAATGTCTAGGTTAAATTCAGAGGTTTAGTATGCTAAATGTCAAGGTTTCGGTTTGAACCAGTTTTCGGTTCAAACCAGTTTTCGGTTCGAACCAGTTTTTGGTTCGATTCGGGTCATTTTTTCAAAGAATACCAACTTTTGGTTCAGTTATATTTTGTAGCCCAAACCGTACCGTGAACACCATCACAACATTATAAGTCCACATGAGTCTGAAAATAAGATTAATAAAGAACATAGTAATTCTGCTTGTATGGTAGAGGAAGATGTTTTAGGATACTCTTTAGTGGAATTGCCCGAAGAGGTAAGTATAGTCTTAAAAGAGTCATGATATTAGTCATCTTAAACTTTCTAATTCCTCGAATTATATGCTTGACATCTAGCATGTCATAAATTTTGAACAACCTTTTAAGCTCCTTATGTTTTGTCCCCTATGCTTAACATCCAATATGTTATAAGTCTTGAGCAATTTATTAAGCTCCCTAAATCCTTACCCTTTGTTCATGATAAGAAGGATAAGAAAAGTCATGATTCACAAGGTTATATCCATCTAAGATTTAAAAAATGTGTGTTTCATTCAACACTCCCAATCATGTGAGGTTCATAGTCACAAACCTAAGATGCAAGTAGATCTTTCTCTTGTCTCCTCGCTTTAAAATGTTATTCAATTGAGTTTTTTTGCATATAAAGTTCATAATTTGCATGTCAAGATCATAAAACATATTCAAGCAGGTAATAAACAATACAAATTTCAAGTTGATTTACATAAGTGTCATGATATACTTAATGTTGGAGATTATTTTATGATACAGATTAAACATGAACGGTATCCTTCAGAAACTAGTCATAAATTACAAGTGAGTAGTGATATATTATTCAAAGTATTACAAATGATTGAATCAAATAGTTATGTTATTAAACTACCACTAAACTTCGATATTAACTTAACTTTTGACATGAAAGACCTTGTTATATATAAAATACAACAGTCTATCTCTAATGCTCCTTTTGATATCCCTACCATATCATACTAATCATTAGAATAAAAAGAACATATTGATGCTACTTTGAATACACAAATTGTATTTATCAAGGATGGTGAACTTCAGTGAATCTTAGTACATGAGCTAGATGATCAAATTCAGACTGTACTTTGATTATCAAAGAGACATTACAACAACTTGATCATAATCTTTGAGAGTATTATTGGAATCATCTTGACCTATACTCGATAGGGTCAAGTTCTTCCAACCCCAGGAGAGTTGATGGAGACATCAGTCCTAAGACTTTGTTTACACGTCTATATGATCTATAATGACTGAGAATAGCCTAAACCTTTGTGTTATTGGATTGGAAGATTGAGCTCATCCAAGTCTAAGTTATTAAATTTTATTTATTTTTATTATTTTACTTAGTTTATTTTGTTTTATTAGATTTTTATTAGTTAGTAGATTTTAAGTCCAATTTTATCATGATTAGGTTTTCATTATTTATATGTAATTTTCTTGACATTTCGATAAGTTTTAATTAATTGAATAAAAATTTACAAAGTTGGAGACTTTTCCAACCTTTATTCTTCTTTTCTCTTTCTTTTTCTTATCTTTCTTTGGCTTCTTCTTCTTGGCTTCTTCTTTTCTTTCTTTTGTTCTGCATCGGACATACTACAATATCCAACACTAATAGGCTCGAGGTTTATATCCCTTAAACACAATCTATGTTCCAATGCTTAAAATTAAACTCGTAGAAAATGCAGGCCTTAAGTGTAAAACTCACATGGGTTCAAATAGAACTAGCATTATTCTGGTTTTTCATTTGAGCTTGAGCATCATGCGGCCCAATACTTTCCTGAAACGAAGGTCATCGATTTGGGTGGATAGAAACCTTGATGACCCAACAAGTCCAAAGCACTCATTGTCATATTAAACCCAAGATGTCTATAAAACTCAACATGACAACACTCCCGGATTCAAAGCAATATGAATAGCTTTGAACCTTATGGTAAGGGATCTTTCTTAGAGAGAAAGGCTTCATCTTCTTCTTTTTCTCAAACTTAATAAATATTCTCTACATCTAAATCTAAATACACACATGCATAGTCTCACAAGGCTCCTACCTAAACTAACTTAGTCATCGAGGTCTTTAACCCTTCTAGGAGACTTGCTTTGCAGGTGTTTAGGTTGTCCAAGCACAACCTCCTACACCTTCCAGCCCATAACAGTCTTGGAAAGACTTTAAAAGGTTTTCAGCCAATTCATCAACTGCTAATAAAAGACCAAAGAAAATCCATCTGCCAGAAAAATAAATAAGGCCAAAATCACATGAAGATGACAAATTATGACAAACTTCACCACAGAATCCAGCGAATAGTGAAGAAAGGGACAATAAAACTGTTTTCACACGCTTATGATAATATTAACCCAGAAAAACAAGATTGCACGTCAAAACAAAGAGAATTGGTCATTTCCTTGCTTAAATGTCAAAGATTTGATGACGATCCTTACATTAAATCGAAGACTAAGGTTGTTCGTTTTCACACAGGTCAGCACTTAAAACAGGTAGCAAACCAAGCAGTCTACTACTACTGCACAAACCACTAGTTACTAGGAAAAATCGTCAAGTGCTCATACTTAGTGTATTCCTCAGTGCCCTTCATTAAAAACGAGAAAATGTAATTTCCAACAAAATTAGGCACGTTGACCTCATGCAATAATTCTTTCTAAACAAATAACTGGCGATCATAACCTCAAGAAAACTACAATCTCCCTACCTGAGATTTAATTAGCTCCATAACGATCGAGAAAAAAGAAGAAGTTCCACATAGTTTTCACTCTCAGTTTGAGAACATTAGATCTCTATGAAGCAGGAGAATAAGAGAAAGCAACCCCCAAAATAAAATCAAATATTGAAACAAGGGAGGTAAGATCTTGGCATGTCCCAACTGACACAACATAGACATAGATAAGCAGAATTGTTGTCTAACTATTGAATGAAATGTATATATAAACTGGTCCATCAGTTCGACAAGCTTTACAAGCTCGAAGACTTGCTAATATGTCGGAGGATACTCCACATAAAAGTTGATATAAAGAAGAGGATGATACCAGTAATAGTTGCATACTTGAGACCTAGGTTCACCAACAAGTTTACCAGGAGGCCAGCCAACACAACACCGCAGAAATTTGCCGATACAGCTGACCAGAAAGGCATATCAAGAATCGAAGCTATGATGGCTCCAGTCCATGCTCCTGTTCCAGGGAAAGGAACAGCCACGAAAAGCATTAGGCCAAGCCATTGAAACTCTTTCACAGGACCAGATTTCTCTTTGGCATTCTCAAATAGCATGTCAAGGAACCGAGATGCTGACTGGTTCCTTCCAGCAAGGAAAGAAGCAAATGGCTTCAAGTAAAGTATGATGAAAGGCACAGGAGCCATGTTCCTGCAAATAAAGCCGCTAATGGCATTAATTATCTGGACTTGATTTCTTTTTTTCTGAAAGAGATTGTGCTTTTGACGAACACGTATGTATGACAACATAATTAATCGCATATAAATAAATTACGAATTTCATCAGCCAAACTTAACAAAAAGAAATACAAAAGAATCAAAATGATCAAAATAAATTAATTATTCATGAAACTCAATTAATGTGTCTCTAATTATACTTCGAACAGCATTATTTTTTCAAATGGGTTTAAGGTGAGTGTAGAAAGAAAAGAAACACATTTTTTTTACTTTTAAATACCTCTATCTATCAGCATCCATGATGATGGGGAAAAAAAATAAACAACTAACCCAACAACAGATAAGATAGTGAGCATTATAGGCTTGAGTTGCATCCAATAACCAACAGGAATAGCCCCACGGAGCTCAAGCACGGGAAGTGTAGCAAGAGCAAAGACCACAGCTTCATCAGGCCAGCCAAGTCTACGAAACGCAGTAGCAATCTTTAGACCAAAGCCGGAGGCTTTGATGGAATCGACAGCTGCATTAGCATCCCCAGAAGCTGCAAACCAAACAAGAGAAAGAGACGCCCAAAACGCGACCCAAAAGAGAAATTTGGCAGGCTTTGGCTCAAAGGACGGAAAAATCTCCTTGTCTTGGGTTGTATCGAAAAACCCATTTGAAGAAGCTCTAGTTGAAGTAGATGATGAAAGAAAACGAAGACCGTCCAAACGATGAAATGCTAAGAATGATGGCTTTGACTTCAGAAGAGGTTGTTTCTTGTGAGTAACAATGGAGAGCTTTGTCGTCACTTGGCCAGATATGATTTTGAAACGATTTTCTCCAAAACATATTGAAGACAGTGATAATAGTGACGCAGAAGCTGCCATTGGACAGAACAGAGCAGAGGGAGAGTTGCTGCAAATGTTTGGGATTTTTAATTTTTTTTCTTGCTGAAAATTAAGGAAAAGGGGTTAATAAATAATTGGCAAGGTTTCGTTAGGACTCTGAGTATGTTCATAGTTATTAAACTCAGATGAAGCCAATAAAAACCTGGTAAAACATGTTAGGTTAACTCGTCATTCGAGTGATTTGATAAAATCTAGTTGGTATTTAATTATTTTTTTAATATTTTTTTTTTATAACTAAAGATTTAATTTTTTTATATTTTTTTAGTGGGATATTAATTTTTTTTAAATTCATTATATAAATACTAGAAAGATATTTTAATTTTTTAATATAGAATTTAAAATTTTTAGTATATGTACTCTATATTTACAAGAAAAAAAATATTTTTTCAATATGAGAGTTAAAGTTTTTTAGTATATATACTCTATGTTCACAAGAAAAAAGTTATGTTTAATTCTTTTTTTATTTAAATACTTAAACTTAAAAGGATAACATTATAACATAATATCTTTTCACTGTGGGATAAAAAAACCTTTTGAAATAATTTTTTAAATTTCATTATTTATAACATGTGTAGTATATATTCATATGAATTGTTTTTTAATTTTTTCATATGAAATATTCATCAAATATTTTTTTAATTTTTGCGAGTTGATTCGGGTTGACCCGAGTCAACCCATGTAACTCGGGACCCGACTCCTTGGTCGGGTCAACCCCCGGGTTGGGTCTAATAACTATGGTAGGATTATTATCATGTAAGATAAAAAAAAAAATACAATGGATATAGAAATCATAGTTATCAGAATCGATCCGGGAATTGATCTGGTCAAGAAGTCGGGTCTTGGATTACGGGGTTGACCTGGGTCAACTTGAATCAACTCGGAAAAATTAAAAAAAAATATTTGAATTTTTAATATTTCATATGAAAAAATTAAGAAACAATCTATGTGAATATAAGCTAGTTATAAATAATGAAGTTTAAAAAATTATTTCAAAAGATTTTTTATCTCACATTGAAAAAATACTATATTAGTATGTTATCCTTTTAAGATGAAGTATTTAAACCAAAAAGGTTTTTTATCCCACATTGAAAAAACATAATTTTTTTCTTGTGAACATAAAGTATTTATACTAAAGGGCTTCAAATTCCACATTGAAAAAATAATTTTTTTCTTATGAACATCAAGTATATATATTAAAGAACTTTAAATCCCACAATAAAAAAACAAAACATTCTTCTAGTATTTATATAATGAATTTTGAAAAGGATTAATAACCAACCAGAAAGTAAAAAATATAAAAAAAATGGATTTTTCGCTAGGAGAAAAAACATATTTAAAAAAAAAATGGGTCTCAACCGGGTTTTGTCGGGTCGCCCAGGTCATGGGTCAACCGGGTTTTGCCAAGTTTTTTCTCATCCAGGTCTTTTGCCTTACCCGGACCAGTCTAGTCACTGAGTCGAACGGGGCCCCTGACTGGTCCAGGTTTAATAACTATGATAGAAATATGTTTAATTAAAAAAATATAAAAATAAATTAGTTTTTTTTAAAATAATTTTGAAGTTAATTTATATATTTCTAAAATAGAAGGTGCAAAGAGAATTTACCTCTTGAGAAAAAATACATTTATTTTTTTATATTTTAAAAAAATAATTGTAAAAAAAATTAATTTCAAAATTATTTAACTAATAATACATGTAAGGATAAAAATTGTTGTTATCATAGTTTTAAAACGCAAATTGATAGTTAATCTGGAGCAAAGCTCGGGTCATGGGTTGATCTGAGTTTTAGCCTAAGAATAAAAGTGGTTATTATCATATAAAAAATAAATCATGAAAAACATGCGTGAAATCCTATTATTTTCCAAAACTGGCAAATAAAAACAACAAGCTTATCCATGCAATTTGAATTCAAAAATGATTTTCAAAACATATCTTGTTCATGACCAAAGCCTTATAAACCCAAGATTAATAAATGGCTTATCAATGTATTAACAAAACTAAGAAAACAAAAACATTATTTTATCAAAAACTAGCTTAACTAGAAGGCTTTTATTACATAAAAAAGAATTAAACACATCCTAAATGCTTAAGAGAACAACATCAAACCATAGAATCAAAAACTACAACAACAAAAAAACAAGCACCTCTTTACATTTCAAACATTCCAAACACATTTTCATACTTCTAAACATAAACACAAACCAAATGACAATCAAAATCAAATCAAACAGACCACATGGACTCCATTTTTAGGTTAAGAAATATACCTTTAAACCCCTAGAATAGCTACTGCCTTTCTTTGCTTTTCTTCGTAAAGTTTTATTTCTGCAAACTTGTTGTCCTTTTAAAGATGAAGAAACCCTTATGCTAGGGTTATAAATTTTCACAATTAGGGTATTTTCTCAGTATTTTCTCCCTATTTTTTCTTCTTATCCTTCCCCTCATTTTAGCTTGAATTTCCAAGGGTATTTATATGTTTTTTCTAGGGTTTTTTATGGATTTCATCAAAGATTGATCAAGTTGAGCCCTTTGATCAAAATGAGAGAGTTTTAGACAAAATTTCACAATTGAAACCTATGTCCTTCCATTGTTTTTACAATGGTGGTTTTGGCCTAGGTAGTTTTCTTTCGCTTGGAGATAAAGATATGCATTCTCCACCTTCTAATCTTAGGGGAACAATTCATATCCCTTGATAAGAACCCTCTGAGAGTTTTGAAGTGTGAACACATGAAAAGGTTAGGTGGTTTTGCACCAATAAATATCTCAGTCAAGGCTAACTCAGTTGGTCATTTTCGAGGCTTCGTTTGAGCAATTCTAACATCATCGTTGTTGAAGACCACCTGAAATTGGTAAAGGGGGCACATATGTTTTGTTTTGATTCAACCTTATTCGATTTGGAGGCATGTAACTCCACATTCACTCGCTTAAAGGTCCCAACTCGATCAGCCAAGAATCTAAAAATTGAATAATGGCTGATTAGGGACAAGATGTTGGAGATTTCTATGAAAGAATTAGGATGTAAACGTCTAATTTCATGGAAATGAGGTTGTAGAGGGGATGTTCCTTTTCCATTTGCAAAAAATCACATGTCATTTGGTGGTCTAGAACTCCACAATAAGCTTTTGGAAGATGCCAACCTGATCATCATGAGCTGCCAAGGAAGAAGATAAATAGAGACTGAACGACGCATCGTTTGGGTTAAATCCCTAGAAATTAGAGTTTTCAATTTAGAATCTAACAGATTTCATTTTAGTCGTTGTTCTTCTAATTGCTTTTAATTGCACCCTTAATTGTCTCTCAAACTCTTAATTTCATGCAATTTCACCCCTCTCAAACTCAATCAACAACCCTGAGTTTAGCGTCATTTACATCTTAGTCCTTCATTTCTGATTTGTGCATTTGGACCTTTAATTGATCATCAAACTTTAAATTTTGTTCAATTTGGACCTTACTTTACTCAATTTCAGCCCTTAAAGTCTTGATCCTTTTACGATTTGGTTATTGGTTTTGATTTTTTCAATCAAACCCCTAATTGGCTATCAAATTTTAGATTTTTTACAATTAAGCCCCTGATTTGACCAATTAAACTTCTCATCAATTTCAGTCCCCCAAACTTCAATTTCTTTCAATTAAACTCAAATTGACTCCATAAAACTTATTTTTCTTGCAATCAAGTCCTCAATAAAATTGATTAAGCCTTTCTAAATTCTCTTTGAGTCATTACTCATCCAAATTGTATTTCTTTACCTCAATTAAAAATATTTTCATCAAATGGGTCTTTTGTCAATCAAAATTGGATCGTCAATTTTTTCAATTGTCATTTTGATCCTTTATCACCAACTTGGCCAATAATCTGGGCTTTCTTCATTTGTATCCTTTTGTATTTTTGTATTTTCTTTTTTCTATTTTTTTATTGATTTTTTTGTGAGGTCAAAAAATAAGTAACAACAATGGTTATATTTTTTTTAAAATCAATAAGAAATTTATACAATTTGAATTAAATAGTTTATATATAGAAAAAGATACAGTTTGAAGTAAAAAATTTATAAATTCTTCCTTTTTATTGTATTGTCTTTACATATAATTCTGAAATACTAGACATAGTTTATTGTGTATATATATATATATATATCATTACATTATGCATGTTTTATATATTAAATATTTTCAATAACAATATTTTTTGGGAGTCTATAATAATAAATAATTTTTTAAAAAAGAAAAATGGAAGATCTTTATAAGGGTGTGTTTCTTTTACAATTTTCTAATATGAAACAAATACTTAAAATTGATTAGCGAAAAATATTTCTACTTATTTTCTTAAATACATTTTCATGTAATTATTAACTTAATATATATAATTAATATCATTATCTCCATATTTCAATTACGATCGTCATCATTACCACCATAACATAAAAAAATAAGTTAACAATTTTACTAATTCATAACGACTATCACCACTAACATTATTATCTTTATGTTTGTCAACACAAATATATGGATAAAAAATGGCCCAAATCATGAGGCAAAGGCAATGTTCTTCCTAAGAACACAAAGAACATTGCCCAAAAACCAGCAAAGACAGCCATTGTCAAGCCTAGAAATAAGCATTTTTATCTTTTAAAATATGCTTTCTTTATACCAATAAGTCACAATATTATACACAAATATGTTTGAATTTAAAAAAAAAAACCATAAAAAAAATATTAGAATCAAGCATGGGGTACCAAATCCAAAAAAAGCTATTATCTTAAAACAACCTACATGTTCATGCAATATAGATTCAAAATTGGTTTTCTGAACTCATTTCGTGCATGAATATGCCTACCCAAGATGAACATTCTTGCATTAACATGCATTACTTAAGTTAAACAAAAACTAAAACAACATTATATTAAATCTTTCATCAGCTACCCTATACTGGCTGATTTTTTCCAAGCATAATAAATTGACTACCTTCGATGATGTGTCTTTAAATTTTTGTCTGAAGTAGATTTTATGGCATTTATTTGGAAAATCTAAGATCCTTTCATACTCATCCAAAGTAGGTGTTATTCGATGTTCTTGAAAATAAAACACCTATAATTGGGATCTCAAAAATTCAGTAGGGCCTTTTACAATCGTTACTTGTACTGGAAGCCTCATTAGTTGTGAAATCCTCCTATATTGCCTCTCAAAAAAAGTCTTGTCGGCATACCTTATAATGGGTAGGGATTTCTCCAGACCATGCACCATGTGATTTATCTTAGTAATGCATGGCAATCCACTAGCATCGATTATTGGATAGTCTCTCTTAGCTACTTGTGTCAGCTTAGATTCTTGCCTAAATTCTTGAAAAGATGGATACTTTACGGAAGTCATGATTTCAGTTCAGAATCCTACAATACAAGATTAGCATGATCAGGCGTACCTTGATACAAATTATAGGTAGCACATACAAACTAAAGACAAGTTTTATTCATTAAGTGAGCATGAATATGCCTTCTACTTGGTCTTAAAAGGGTTTTAGATATACTCAGTGACGGTCTTTGTAAAGACAGTATGTGTGATATCCCACATTGAAAGTGAGAGTCCAGAGCCAAGGCTTTATAAGTAGTGCTGGTCGCTGACCTGTTGTACGTGTTTTGGGACGTCAGGCTCAGAAGTGGACTCGCGTCACTAAGAACAAAACCATGATGGAGGCATTACGAGAAATGGTTAAGGCATGTATGCCGATCATTACCAAGAAAGCACTTAGATATGAGTTAGGTGTTCATGCAACTAAACCTTGACTAATAGTTATAGGGCAAATTGTTAATTCCCTACCTAACCTAGAAGTTTATGTGTGCTTTCAAAAATTAAAATAAGTGATGCATAAGACATTCATCTATATCCAATATACAAATACATGTGTGATATATATAAAAAAAAATTAAAGCATAAAAAGAATGCATGTTGATAATAAAACATGTACAAAAAGCAGTAAAAATTTAAAGCATAAAAATATACAAGAAAAAATCAAACACAATAATCAGACAAACAAAAAAAACTTAATCCATGGGTTTCTAATGGAGTAATCATCATGTCGCACGTGTGTGACGTCGCGACGATCATCCTTCTAGATCGGGAATGATGTGGGTGAAAATGATAAGGAATTCTTGTCCTTTATCATTAAAAAAAGGAAATATGAGTCGTCATCCAGTATTTTGATCACTAGAAACCTTAGCTAGTCTCAAAGTCTGGGTAAAGAGATTAATTGTGTAAATAAAAGGTATTAGCACTCCTAGTACGCCTTACTTGAAGTAAGATGTTTTATTTATTTGTTTGATATAAACTAAGAAAATGTTGTGTTTTCTAACCGTTGATCAATCTAAGGTTTAAGAAAAATCCTTCTCTGTATGGAAGTCCTTATCTTATCAGGTTAAAAACTTAATTGTTCTAATGCCAACATAAAAAATAAAATAATTTGTCTATTTATTTAATATCAGCAATATGTCCTACATATAAGTTCATAATCACATATATTAAAAGAAACAAAATATATTTTTTCAATTTTTATTTAATATCAGGAATATATCTTACATTTAAGTTCATAATCTTGCATATTAGAAGAAATATAATAAGAATGTTTTTGGTATTTTTTAAATGTCGGCCAAAATCCATGCAATATTTTTTTAAAAACATGTCAAAGTATTTTAGATTTAAAAAAAATGCTTAAATGACTTTAGGATTTTTAGCAATATAAAAAAAAGAATTTTTTTTATTTTTTACTTTTTTAAGGTTTTGTTTGGCAAAAACTCATTTTTCTTTGTAATAAAACTACCAAAAATAGCTTTAACGGGGTGTTTGCTAAACACACCCTTAAACCTAAAAACCCTTTAATAAAAATTATGGCAAACCAAATAGAGCTTTAAATCTTTGACCCGACCGAGTTGACCTAAAATATTTAGTCGATCATAAACCGAACCAAAAATCCTGCTTTGATCCAAAAACAACCCAAAAACAAAACTAAAGCCAAAAAAAATATTAAACACGTAAAAACCACAAACTCAAAAATTATTGAACAAAACATGTCAAACACATAAAAAAGATGAAGAACACCAAGAACATCAAGAATATTGAACATTATATATATATAAAGTAGGTCATAAGGACTTCTTTTGGATCATAAAAGAATACCTAGAACAACTACTTTATATTTGTTTTCCTTTAGAAAATTTTGTCAATCACAAACTTACTCACATTTTCAAAACTTAGAAATCCTTTTGTTAGGCTCCTAGACCTTCTACACTTATGTTACATGTTAATATTTTCCTTTTTTTTTCTTTTTTTTCAGCTTCCATTTTTTTAATCTTAAAGGGGTATTTATAGGTATTTGCTAGGGTTTTTGAAGGTCTTGAATCCATTTCTGACCTCTTGATCTTGAGAGAAGTATTGTAAACCCTTGATAAGAACCCATTAAGGAGCTTTTGTATGTGAACACATGAAAAGCAAATATGTTTTTGCATAATGGTTTCATTGTCAAGGCTGACTAAGTTGTCTATTTTTTAGGCTTTGTTAGAGCAATTATGACTTTATCGTCACCTGATACCACCGGAAGGTGGTAGAAGGGAGTACAACTTTCATTTGGATCCAACATTACTTAATTTAGAGGTCTGTAACTACACATCTATTCGTTTAAAGTTGTTAATTCAATCAATCAAAACTGTCGAAATAAGGAAGCCCCTGGTGACAAACAACGTGTAACTCACCTTCTCTTCATTAAGTCTGAACGACAAGTCGTTTAGGGTTTTAATTTGAGATTGAAAATTTTTAATTGAGTCTTTGTTCTTCCAATTTCTTTAAATTTCCTATAATTGCCTCATAACTTTTAATTTCATGTAAATTGACCATTTCCAAACTCAATTGCTAGCCCCAAAGTTGACCGCTCTTTTAATTTTAGTTCTTGGTTATGAATTTGTGCATTTTAACCTTCAATAAATCAATAAACTTCTTATTTCTTCAATTTATTCCCCATGATTTGATCAATTTCAGCCCTTATATTAACACACCTTTTTTTAGTTTAGTCCTTGGTTTTGGATTTTTTTCAATCAAGTCCTTAATTGCCCATCAAACTTCAATATTTATGCAATTAAGCCCCTGATTTGATCAAATTAACTCTTAAAAATTACAATCCAACCCCTGGACTTTAATTTCTTCCAATTAAAGCCTAAATTCACTTCAAAAATCATTTTTTCTTGCAATTAAGCCCTTAATAAAATTCAATTAAACCAAGAGAAAATCTCATTGAATCCTTAAATATCCCATTTTGAATTTTCCTCTTCAAATTAAATTTTTCTTGCAAATAGGGCCTTCATCAGTCGAAATACGCTGTTAAATTTTTTAATTTTGTATATTTTGATCTTTCTCAACCAGTCTTTGGCAATTTCCTAGGTGTTCTGGTATATTCTTCTCACTGATATATTTTTTTTTCTTCCAACATCTTTTCAATTTGTTTTGTATTTTCAATGTTCTTTTTTATGTCAGGGCCCAAAAATAGGTAACAACAGTTTTAAGTGAAGATTTCTTTCAAATAGTGGTAAATCGTGTTTGCATTGTAAAAACATATTTCGTATTTGATTGGTATAATCAAATTTGCATAATAGTGTTTGGTTTTGTCAATGAAAAAAATGAAAGATTTGAAAAAGAAATATAGAGGCTAACCTTTTCTCTTATTTTGACTTTTTTATTGTTTATGAGGCAAAAAATTGTTCACTTTGGTCCTTAATTTGTTTTTTTTTGTTTTGGTTCTTGTTTTTCGAGGATTTCACGTTTCAATCATGAACTTTATTTATTTTATGTTTTAGTCTCCAAAATTTAAGAGAACTGAGAAAGTAATTAGAAAATAAGGAAGAAGAGAGAAATAGGTTGGTTGACCACATTTCGACCACCAAAATAGTTAATCTTAGTGGTACTAAGTTTCTCCTAATCAGAGGAATTTCATTAAGGTGTTTTTTTAATTTTCATCTTGCTATAAGAGGTAGTCGTAATTAAGGAATGGTTTTTTTTTACTTAATTTTGTGTTTTTTGGATAGATTAAGGAGAGTTTTGAGGTTATAAATTTGTTATTGAGTTTCATAGTGTATTTTCTAGGTGTCTTTAAGTTAAATAGATTTTTTAGTAAAAAAAACTATGGCCCGACTTTTTCAGGCATCTCTATGGTAGCCAAATTTTGGTCCAATAAATACACATCGTTTGCTTTATTTTAAAAAAATAAAATAAAAGAGTGAGCAACTAAACATAAGAAAAAAAAAAAAAGCCAAGTATGCAGGTCTAGTCTTGCAAGCTCACGCACGCCAGGCCGTCTTTTTTGAGGGGGACTAGGTTCTCTAGCCCAACTTCTTTGTCCCAATTACTTGCGCTATTTATATGGCTTTTTCCCCTAAGATTTTAATTTTATATTTTGATTGAAATGCACTATCAATAAAACACTTAAAATTATATTTAAGTTATTGGTGAATTTTATTATAGTTCTCTAATAATATTAAACTTTTTTTTATAGGAATGTTAACATTATTTCTCAGTTATTATATACATGATGTGACAAAAAAATAAAATAAAAATTTTCTCATGAATATTTAATGAAAATAAACTTTCTTTTTTTATATAGATTTTTTTACATGATTTCATCACATGAATCACTTTTTTTTGCCTTCAATCATTTATGAAATATTGAGACATTATTTCAGGTTTTTTTTTTATTAGATGAGTTTTTATTTAAAACTCAATTACTAACCAATCAAACGTTAACAGATGAACCGGAAAAAAAAAATTTAAAAAAAGATAAAAAAAACTCAGCTCAAGTCAGCATGCTAAATTTACAGTCTGATCATGAGACCATCATAACCGTATATAAAAGAATTTGAATAAAACAATAGAGGTCAACTCCCAATTGAACTAAATGATGAAAGGCAAAACCGAGAAGATTAATTAAAAAAACATAAAAAATACTTGAATCAACCCGGATTAACTCGACTAACCTGCAACTTAGTACATGAGATTTGGATAACTTCAAAGAATGGAAAGTGAAAAGGTAACGAAGTTGAAAGCCCAATAACCTAATATCGATGAAATAAAAAAAAAACCTAAAAAAGATTGAAATCAAATTGGGCTAACCTTCAAAACTTGTGATTCGGGTTATGAGATTGACATTACCACGTAGAAGGCAAACATGAAAAAACCACGAAGCAAAATTCTTAATCATCCAAATATCAAGAAATGAAATTGAAAAAATGATCAATCAAGAAAAGGATTAGAAAAACAAAACAAATAGCAATGAAAAGAATAAAGACTAATTTTGGTGTAAAAAATAAATTAAATAAAACAATGAGGGATGAAATTGAAAAAGCAAAAAAAAAAATAAAAAAGTGATAAAAAACAACAAAAAAACAATCAAAATGATGGGGACCAATTTGATAAAAAAAATTTGAAATCAAATGCCTAGGAATGAAAATGAAAAACAAATTCAACTTCAAAAGGCATTAAAACCAAAACAAATTACAATCAAAAAAATAAAAACCAAAATTAATACAATATAAATTTATATGACACATTTGATTTTTAGAAATGCAAGTGTGGAATTCAAGACAAGGAAAGAGAAAAGAAGAGGAAAGAAAAATAGTTCATCAAAGCCACATTGTTTGTCATCTGCTGACATGCACCTCACCATTTGACAGAGCTTGGTGCGCCGCTCTCATTGCCATCACGGATGCTGATGTCTTGCTATCGTGTCACACACGTCAATCACTTTTGGTTTTTTAATTTTATTTTATATTTATTAAAATACAAAATTACCCCTCAAAACACTTGATTATAACAAAACAAACTATGATGAAAATATGAAAAATCCCCGGGACACTAGCTAAATAAATTTTGCTTTTAAGGATAATTTAATTATTTGACTATACTTTAAACCGTGGAAATTCAAAAAAGCCTCTAAACACTAGTTAAATAAATTTTTTTTAATGGTAATTTAGTAACTATATTGTGCTAAAAAAACATGAAAATTGTCCCTTGTCACTCTGATAATGACCAGTAGATTATACAGAAAAGATCTTATTACCCCAAATAACAAGTTCTTTTATTTTCTATGAGAACGGCAAAATCATCATTATACTCTTACAATCTACAGTACAATATGCCTTGGACTGCAATGAAATATCAAGCCTTATTTTTTCTGATTATTGTTGCTTTTTATTCAATGAACTATGTATACAAAAAATTGTTTTGCCGTCAAAATAAAAAGAATACTACATGAATCAAAAAAGACAATTTCGATAAAAAAAAATATCCTCTATAATTTTATTCATTATCTTATATAAAAAAAATTTTAATTGACATTATTTTTGAATTTTTTTTAAATCAAATTAGATTAATTAAATTATAGGTGCACCCAACAAATCAGCTGGTTTACACACCGATCAACTCCCACTTAATTTTCTTTGAAGCACATTGATAATAAGGGCCTAAGTCACATTAGTCATTATATTTACCCACCAAACCAAGGTGAGTTTAGGATCTATTTGAAAGCGTGGTAGATATTACTTCTCAAAATATTTTTTATTTGAAAATATATCAAAATAATATTTTTTGAATATTTTTAAATTTTATTTTTGACATCAACACATCATAACAAATAAAAAAAAACTGAAAAAATTAATTTAAAACTAAAAACACTTATTTTTATAAAGAAACAGCTGAATCACAATTTCAAAGTAGAACTTGATAAGACTGCTGAATAGTGTCTCCAACAGCGCACGGGCAACAACCCGGAATCACGCTAAACGCCCTCAGTAGCATCTTACTATTAATATATAATAATTACATTTTCTTTTGGAGAAATTAGACATCATCTTTTCGGTGTAAAATTGTTTTCGCCAGTCGAATGCAAGGGTTTTTACTTAATTTGCCGTACCAACTAGAAACGGTAACGTTGCAATCCAGTTAGAAGCGTACCTGTTCAAGAGTTCATTCTCTTGACATCACGTGCGTGTCTCCCTCGAACTGAACCACCGGATTATGATGAGTCGCAAAAGAGACAGATCCAACTTCACGCGCTACGACCGACCTGCTCCCTACCCTAAACGACGGCGTCCTCCTCCTCCTCCTCCTCCTCCTCCGCAATCCCAACCCAACGACATCAAGCCATCTACGAAGCCTCCACCGCCGCCTGCTGTGGTTGTGGTGGATCTACCTCCGGACTGCTCAGTCCTTGATCTGAAGTCGCGATTCGCAATCTACGGCGAAATCTCCCGCACCCGGATCGATCGCGATGCTATTGGTTACATCACTTATCGTTCAAAGGACTCGGCCGAGGCAGCCATCACCGCTTCTCTTGACTCTTCCTTTGGCATCGCTATAAACTCTAAAAAGGTTACAATCTTATTTATTTATTTATTATTCGGTTAAACTTTCACAAAAAAATTTGAGAATTGCATTGGTAAATGGAAGGTGTTGTAGAATTTGCCCTAGTTCACATTTATTGGTTAGTTTCAATTTTGGATTATTGAATTAGGGTTTTTTTCAGGTCCAAGTGTTACGGGCAACTGATCCGCTTGTGCAATGGAGAGAAGGAGTTGGAGCTGGAGGTAAGAGGGACAGTGGGTCACCATCATCATCATCATCCTCCAAACTCTTGAGGGGTGGGATACCTTTAAGCAGACACGGGAGAGGTAATAAGCTTGCTTCAGCCGTAGTGAACCCAACAAGTAGTAGCAGTGACGGTCCTTCTGTGTTAGACGTGCCTTTCAAAGGCAGAGAAATTATTGCTTACGATGATATCCTCTAGATTTTCTTTTTGGTTTTTCTTCCCTTAAACATTGAGCTAGGTTTATTGTTAATTGTGGTATCATGTCAAGTGTGCCTAGGAATTACATCGAAGTTTAGCAACTTTAGATGAAGGTAGTGGAAGATGTGCATTGCTCTTTGCTTTCGTATGTGGCTTCTGTATTAATAGGTCATCGATGAATGCAGCGTTGCTGTTTTTTTCTTCTATGTATGCATTGTGAAGATTTCTGGAAATGGATTGCTTTTTCCTGGTTGGAATCTAGTCTGGTCTTGGTTATTCTGAATGGATTTGAGTTGGGCTGGTTCTTGTGGTTAGGTTTTGCAATTGAGGTTCCTCAGAAGTTGATGCCTGTTTCAACTCCAATAGGGGTGTGGACTGGCAAATACAACAAGCCCTCGCTGTTGTTCTTGCAGGATTTGGTGCCCTTGACCCCAAAATTGCTCCGGCATTGATGACATGCTCGGTGCTCCCTCCCTGCATCAATGCTGTGGCCAGATTTACCACCCTTGCATCTGCATCATTTTAATTTGTGTTTGATGGTGTCTATTGCCAAGCATGCATTATTTCCTTGACTATCAGGAGTATTGGTCCGTAGGAAATGTTGGATTTGACTGCACATATAGGGCCTACAAGTATGGAATAGGATAAAAACAAATTCCTCCGGAGAGTGGAAGCAAACCTCTTTTCTTTTCTTTTCTTTTCCTTTTGGCATCTGTTAAAGGAAGTAATCAAGACGAGTGAATATTATCTGGTCAGCAGGGAGAAAAATACGGTAGTGTTGGGTACGATGGAATTGTTTGATGCATTTGTAGATAATATAAAAATTAATTTTTATCTTAGATCAATCTTTCCTCTATTTTCTTAAACTCAAACTTCTATTATTGACGAATAAATTTGATTGATGAGTGATGACTTGACTCAGGCTTAATTAGGGATAAGTTTTGGGTCAAGAAATGGGAGAGTCAATCTATTTTTTTCGAGTCAACATAATAATAAAAGTAATTATTATCATAATTTTAAAACTTGACTTGGAGATTAATTCAAGACAAGACTTGAGTCACAGGTCAGGTTGATTGTAAACCAAGTCAACGTGAGGATAAAACTGCTTGCCATTATTATAGTTTTAAAATACAACTTGAAAGTCGACCTGAGTTTTTGCTCAAGTTAGATCTGATCATTCTTTTCTTTATTTTCTCTTAAACTTAAACTGGTCTAGGCTTTAGATCTGTCAAATCTCAGGTCAACCCGTAATCTCAGATCAACCCGTAAGGCTAATTCGGATTTACGTGTTAGGCTATTTATTGTGTTTTTATAATTAATGTTATTATAATATTATTAATTTCAACATTCAATAAAAATTAAAATACTTAAATGAAAAATATAACATCTAATTATTTTTTAAAATATGTAAGTTTAAGAATAATACATATTAAAAAAAAAATAAGTTTTTTCATATTTTACCTTATATTTGAATACCCTGGGGTCTTGATTTAGAAAACAATATATGTTATAATATACATTTCAAACATTAGATAACAGGTCAGTCCTATTACATTATATTATTTTATCTTGTTCATTGTCTACCAAGACAAATTGTGTAATTCAGTTCAATGCACAGAAAATATAAAATAAAATAATTATTTATCTAGTCCAGTTATTATTGTCCAGCATAACAAAAAATACGATTATCTAATTAAAAGTTAAAGATGCAGGTTAGATTATTTTTTTGATCTTATTTCTTTGATTGTCTCATTATATAACTATATAATCTCTTCAACGCGGGTGGTATGAAAGAAATTTTATGGTATTTATAGATTAATTAATTATATTTACTCTAAAAAAATAGATAGATACAAGGAAAAAAATTTTTTTAAAAAAAA
>Ga0325404_1001344_pt1 | contig 26061 bp, 17 predicted proteins | sample PopdelMetagenome_18_FD_205664 | JGI IMG/M metagenome (GOLD analysis project Ga0325404, IMG submission 205664) | Populus deltoides microbial communities from Bellville, Georgia, United States - Xylem-Control-R1 | ecosystem: Host-associated > Plants > Phyllosphere > Stem > Wood/Secondary xylem...
GTAAAGGACAAGATAAAATGAGAAATTAGACACACAAGAATTTACGTGGTTCACCCAATTTGGCTACGTCCACGGGCAAGTATAGAAGGATTTTACTAAGTAATGTGGGAATTACAACCTCTCTCTACTAATAGGAGAACAACTGAAATCTCTCTACTAATAGGAGAAAACACCTCACTTACTCTCTCACAAATACCTCACAATTTTGTGGGATTACTTTCCCTCTCTCACTCTTCTCTTCCTCTCTTGTGATGTGCAAAATAAGCTTGGATGCACTGCCTATTTATAGGCAAGCATCCAAGCAAAGGACAAAGGGGCACCAAATTGGTGCTGCAAGTGGCACCGAATTGGTGCCCATTTTGTTGACTTAGCTGCACCAATTTGGTGCCAGCTAACTTCACATGTTCGTGGGGGTCCTCCTCCGTGGAGAATATTGGGTCATAAGGTCCCTCATCGTGTAGCCACGATCAAGGTTGGCTAAATTTTGAGCGGTGATGTTTAACTGATTAAATTTTAAATTTATTTTTTAAAAATTATTAATTTTAGTGTTATAAATATCAGGAATAGGATTGTTGAAAGCTTATATGATCGTTAATTTCAGGATCTCGAAAAATTAGTTAAAATATATATAAGTTGGTCCGGTTAAAAAAAAATAAAGGTTGACTACATGGATATTGTATGAAAGTTTGTGGAATTTGTTCACTGCTGTCTTCTCGACAAACTATGTGGCCAAAATCAATAGTGTCTCGACAAACTATGTGGACTAAGCAAACGAGGCTTGAATAAGGAATTTGCTGGCAGTCCAGCGATGTAAAGTATATATTAATACTCTTCACAAATTAAAAATGAATTACATTTGGAAATAATTAGGATGTCCGTTGAACTTTGTGGACCAACCTCTTAAACTTCTTCTATCCACTTTGTCGGTAAACTGTAATGAAGAATATTCACGACATCGAATATTTTTAATTTAGAATTTAGTTCTACGCGCGTAAACTAGCTCCAGATAATCCACGAATTAAAAAAATTATTGAGATCTTGAACTCAATTAGAATTCTAAACCTTGAGATGTAGAAGGCTGCAAGCAATTTCCACGTAGATATAAGGATTTTTTAGAGTTTTTTTTCATAATTATTCTTTAAAATGTTTTTTTAGAAATATATTAAAATAATATTTTTTTATTTTTAACATCAGATAATACTAATAAATATTAATTTAAAATAAAATAAAATTTAGTTTTTTTTAAATACTTTAAAAATATAAAAACAAACATTCATGCCATGTTATATATATATATATATATATATATATCAAATTTAGAGGCATTCATTTACAAAACCAAAATGAGGATGCTTTTTTTTCCTATGAAAAGGAAAAGAGTCAAAAGACATCACATGGTGTGGTCTGGTGCATCCCCACAAATTAAGTGGTAGCCTCTTTCATAGCGTTGCAAAGACCGTATTGTCCACTTCTTTTCAAAGTGCTGTCGTTTCCGACCGGGCTTGGTTGCCTGTCATCTTTCATGTCCTATTCAGTTGGAGGTAAAGAAGAGTGTTCATCGTTTGTAGTCAACAGCTATTTATCATGCAAAGTAGCAGTTGCTAACCTCAATAGCACTGTAGAACGTTCATAATTAAATAATAATAATAATCATGGCAATATTAAGTTATATTTCAAACCATATGATTCCATGAAAAGTTAGGGATTATGGGTTTAGCAAATGATATATATAATCACCTTGGATGTTGATTGTGATCATCTTCGATTCCAAGAATTATAAGATATGATTTGCTTAAACGATCTAAAATATATAATCGACCTTTTGACTTTGATACATCTGTAGACACAGAGAATAAGAAGATAGCAGCAGACTCTTCACACGGTGCCTTGTCAAGATTAATTTAAAGAAACAATGAAAACAAATAATGTGAATAATCCACACCATGGCTGACATAAGTTTTTTTTAATTTATTTATTAATATGAATATTCAAGTTGACTTCCATATATCTTAACTAATTTCATCCAAAACACCCACTATTCAAAGTCGACTTCCACAACAAAGCAAGTCGTTCTGGCTCCAAAACACCCACAAATTCCAAATGTTTTACAATATAGTTATAATAATATTAATAACCACTGGGGGAAAATCAATAATGGACAGTAAACAGTAATGCAAAGTTGTTAGTCACCATCTTCAATACCGTGTGAAACCAAACCAGAGTTCCACTTCACCAGCAACCTCTCGGAAATCCCCCCCCCCTCCCTTTTTTTCCATTCCTTTTCTTCATTTTCAAACCAAATGTCTACATAACATTAACACGTGACCGAAACCATACCTCAATCCTCTTCAACTTCACAGAAAAAACAGAGCATCCTCTGTTTCACAAAGGCCAGCCTTAACTCTCCAACATGTCCCAAAAGCTCACACTTTTCTTGTTTCTCATTTTCCTTGCAAACCAAAACCATGTTCTTACACAGCTTGATGATCTGTACTTCCAAGGATTCAATGATGTTAGAAACAACATGAGCCTAAATGGTGCTGCTGAGATTGAAAAGAATGGCTTATTGAGTTTAACAAACAATAGTAAAAGCGTACTAGGCCATGCATTTTACTCGCATCCAATCAAGTTCAAGAACTCTACCAATGGAAAAGCATTCTCCTTCTCAACTGCCTTTGTTTTTGCTGTTGTCCCTAAGTATCCAAATCTAGGTGGTCATGGGCTTGCTTTCACTCTCTCTACTTCAAACGAGCTGCCTGGTGCTTTTCCGAGGAAGTATCTGGGTCTCCTCAATACAACCGTCTCTGGTAGCTTCTCCTATCACATTTTTTCAGTTGAATTTGACACACATAAAGATTATGATTTTTTTGATATAAATGATAATCATGTTGGTGTTAATATCAATAGCATGATATCAAACAAATCTGTTCCTGCTGCATATTTTCTTCTTAGTTCAGAAAAGGAAGAATTGGATCTCACTAGTGGTAATCCCATTCAAGCATGGGTTGATTATGATTCAGTCAAGAATCAATTAGAGGTTAGGCTTTCACCTTCTTCCACAAAACCGATTTATCCTATCTTGTCTATTGATATAGACCTCTCTAGTATTCTCAATGATTCTATGTATGTCGGTTTCTCTTCGTCAACTGGTATGCTCACAAGCACACATTATGTTCTTGGATGGAGTTTCAGTGTAAATGGAGAGGCTAAATCTTTCTCTATGTCTTCTCTTCCTTCTCTTCCTGAGACTAAAGATCTCTTGGTACTTGTTGTCTGCGTCTCAGTTGGGTCTACTTTCGTCATAATCTTGGGGATTGCTGTATCTTTTTATCTTGTTAGAAAGATTAAAGATGCAGATATGATCGAGGGATGGGAGCTACAAGTTGGTCCTCGCAGATTCTCTTACCAAGAACTCAGGGAAGCAACAAGGGGTTTTAGAGAAAAGGAGCTGCTTGGCTTTGGTGGATTTGGTAAAGTTTACAAAGGAACCCTGCCAAATTGTGGCACTCCAATAGCAGTGAAGAGATTTTGTCACGAATCTAAACAAGGTTTGAGGGAATTTTCGACTGAGATTGCTAGTATTGGCCGTCTCCGCCACAAAAATTTAGTTCGTTTACTAGGATGGTCTCGCCGACGAGGTGAACTGCTGCTTGTCTATGATTTCATGCCTAATGGGAGCTTAGACAAGTACATATTTGAGGAGCCTAAAACCATTCTCAAATGGGAACAAAGGTTCAAGATTGTCAAGGATGTTGCTTCGGGCCTTCTGTATTTGCATGAAGAATGGGAGCAGACTGTGATTCACAGAGACATAAAGGCAGGGAATGTGTTGCTAGATTCCGAACTAAATGGAAGACTTGGCGACTTTGGTCTTGCCAAGTTATATGAGCGAGGCTCAAATCCCATCACCACCAAGGTGGTCGGCACATTGGGTTACTTGGCACCCGAGCTGACAAAAACAGGAAAGCCTACAACAAGTTCAGATGTGTTTGCCTTTGGTGCACTTTTGCTTGAAGTGATTTGTGGAAGGAGACCTATTGAGCCTAAAGCACTGCCTGAAGAGCTCATTTTGGTAGACTGGGTATGGGATAAGTGGAAAAGTGGTGCAATTCTTGATGTAGTGGACCCGAGATTGAATGGCGAGTTTGACGAGACTGAGGCTGTTCTTCTGCTTAAATTGGGGCTCATGTGTTCTAACTATGTCCCGAAAGCAAGGCCTTTAATGAGAAAGATTGTGAGGTATTTGGAGGGAGAAGTGGCATTGCCTGAGTTGGTTGCTGCCCCAGATGTCTATGATGGGGAAAATGCTGATGCAAGTACTGATAGTGGTGATGAGTCTAAGGATCATATGTATTTTTATCCACAATCATCATAATTGGAGAAGGTCAGCACATGATCTTCTGGTGGAATTACGCGGATACTCGCTTGCATTGAGCTGGGTTGGATTTAGCTCCTCCATTTTCTGATGGAAATGAAAGCAGGTAGGTAGCCATGGTAAAGAGAACTAAATTAGCCCTTTTTTCTGTTTAACTTTTTGTTTGGCAGTGGAGGGTTTTTCTGTGCGAGAGATTTAGTTTTCTTTTTTATTGACAAGGATCCCCAAATGCAGGTTGTAAATTTATAAAGCACAGGCATATAGATATTCCCATTGCGATTTGATTTCATAAGAGAATATTTTTCCCCTTCTTTCAGTTTTTAATTTTTTACTATGATGATACATTGAACGTCAAGAAAGTATACAAGATTCCCTTCATTCCTTTTATATGTTCACGCAGTTGAATTCCCTTAAAACTTTATATAAAATTATAATTCCTACTTGTTGGCTTCAATCCTATTCATACATACGTCTATTCCATGATTCTTGTCTTTTAGCTCGATTACAAAGAAAAAGAAAAGCTGCATCATGCAGAAATCAGTGAAAGTTTTGGATGGAGTCAGAAATTTGTTGTGCAATATACCGATTGTACAACCTTATGGAGAAAGCAGCATTTGATTGTTTCGTTTGGCTAATCACTCTCAAGTTTGCAGAATATAAGCGCTTTAGTTTAGCATTCTGGACATGAAAAATATTGATACGCAGTCTATCAGGAATCTGTGGTCTAAGAACAAGAATAAACTATTGTATGCCAAAACATTATAGTATGTTTCTTGACAGAACAAAAAAACTATAAAAATAAGTAGATTATCCTTTAGGTGTTGATTGCCATTAGATTTGTGTCCAACTATTATCAGATATGTCTTGCTGAAGGTGGTCCTCGCATATTCTCCTATCAAGAGCTAAAGAAAGCAAAAGGTGATTTGAAAGACAGGAGCTACCTGGCTTTGGTGGTCCTGGCAGTTTAGAAAGGAACTCTGTTATTTTGCCGAATCTGGGGCTAATGCGTTCTAACAACGTGCCCAAAGCGAGGCCCATAGTACGGTAGGTTGTGAGGGACTTGGAGGAAGGGATGTCATTGTCTGAGGTGGTTGAAACTTGAAAGTTGAAACCCTGGATGATTTTGATGTAAAAAATTACAATGGAGATGGTGATGGTAAGAGTGAGCGTCAGGGTTATTTTCAATCATCTGCTGCGTTGACATATTTGGACAAGGTCAGTACAGTCACCTGGAGATGGTCATGGAGATATTGATATTGAACTTGGGTTAACTTAACCTCACGCACTTTCTGGTGGAAATGGGAGCAGGTAGCCAGCTCTCTCTTTTTTGTAATAATTTTCTTTTTGGGGATCTTTATTTTGTTTCTTTTGTTTTCCCCCCTTGTGATGAAGATGTTTAGTTCTCTCCTGTGGCATTCTTCTTTAATCCTTTTTCTCCCGAAGTTAAAATTGTTTGATATAGAAGCAGTGATGTCCTCGCTTCTTGTATTTGGGCACACTGTTTGAAGATAGAGGACATCGGATAAAGAAAGTCTGTAAAACCGGTGGCAAGGTGCTGATTTTTAGATCGGAAACGTGCCAACCACCATAGTCAGCATATCCCTTTTACTCTCAGCCACTTGGTAAGAAAATTAAGGCTGTGTTATTCTCTATCTATCTTCACATGTCACTCTCAACAAGCAAGAAAATAAATGTCCTATTCGCTACATTGTATTATCTTAATTCACTTGAATAATATTACTCTCATCGGAATTATTATTCGAAGAGTATCAATATCGCCGTTCAAATTTAGTACCTTCATGAGGATATGCAATGAGATGGGAAAGGGCCGGGAAGTTGGTCAGCCCTCAGCCCTCAGCCCTCAGCCCTCAGCTCTGCTACCATGAGAGAAACCCTTTCATTACTTTGTACTATCAAAAAAAAATAGAAAACGAGCATCAATTTCAATAAGATCTTGATGGATCTCGATCTTTTATAAAATATATTCCAAAACCGGTCACAAGACATTTTAGTGGGATGGGGGGATGTGCTAATCAGAGCAGTTCCAAAAGCACCTAGCGACATGAGCGGATGCGTTTCCCATCCTAGAATATCGAGATTTTTTATTGAGCATACCAAGCATGAATGAATCTTGATTTCACTGTAATAGTGGGATAGGGATGTTTTACCATAACGTTGGCTTTTATTTTTTCTCCTTGGCGGTTCATCTTCCAAGGTGTGTTTTATTAGCTGCCCTGAGCTATATATTTATATATATAAAGTCAATTGCATGATTGATGAGTGGGGTAGGGATGTGCAAAACAGTCAGTGCAGATCCAAAATCAACTAGAAACTTGAGTGGATGAGTTTACTATCCTGTAATGTTGAATAATGTGTAACTAGCATTGAATAAAAGCTTGAATTTGCAAGTAAAGCAGAACAGTCAATGGCGCGCAGCACGTTGCTTCCGTATATTAGATGAATCAAGTAGAACACGTAAAACCAATTTCTATTATTTCACGTGTTCTACAGCACAAAAAGATGAGAAATGTTAAGAGGTTTGATAAGCTTTAGTATTCAACCTTTTTCTACAATAATAGAGGTACTGCATACGTTACTGCGTGGAATACCAAAACAAAGCATCCGTAACTGCAGTTTGGGTTAAAGGGGAACTGTCTCGGATATATGAATAAATCACTTCACAATCACAAAACCAAATCGCCAAGTCAGAGTTACCCTAAATGCACTGTAATAGACTAATAGCAAGCAAAGGATGGAAAAGTTACCTTCAATATATAGCTGTTGATTGACATTTTGCTTTGTTTCTGGTTCTCTGCGCAATTCGCAAGCCAGTTAAGCATCTTTGAAGCTTTTAGACCTGTCGAAGTTGCTGCCAACTTAGGCACAGCTTATTTACCCATGAAAGTTGAAGCTGATGTGTTAATTTGGTCCATGTTTGTTTGTTGAAAATATTTGCTAGAAAGTAGTTATTTTTAGAAAATGAATTACAAGAAAGTAAATTATTTTCTGATATTTGATAGTGTAATGAAAAATAAGTTAGAAAATATTTTCCAGTATTTGATTATGTCATAGAAAATAAGCTGGAAACTAACTTATTAATGTTTTATTTTTTTCAAGTTTATTAAAATAATAAAAAATAAATCTTATAAATTAAAAAGTTAAAAGAGAATGAAATTGAAAAAAAAATATAATTTCATAAATTATCTCAAATAAAATAAATAATAATCAAAATAATAAAGATCAAATCTAAATGGAAAGATAAAGAAATTAAAATAATAATAATTAACATTTCATAAATTATTTCAAATAAAATAAATAACAATAAAAAAAATAGGACCAAATTTGATAGATAAAAAATTTTAATTAAAAAAATGATAAGAGAAAAGCAAATAACAATTATAAAAATAAAAACCAAAATTAATATAAAAAACAAATTTTAAGGGATAAAATTAAAAAAAAATATTCAAAACAAAAATATATAGCAATCAAAGGTTTGAGGACCAAATTTGATATAATCAGTATATAATATGATATTTCTAAATTTTTCACAATTTCTAGAAAGTGTTTTTCGCCAAAAATAAAAGAAATCAAGCCAAATTTTTCTTTGACTGAAAAGTATTTTCTATTAACCGGAAAGTGTTTTCCATTGACCAACTTTCCGTTGACCGGAAACCAGTTTCCAGAAAACAAACATAGCCTAGAATATATCATTATCAGGGATAAAAAGGCACATCAAAAGAATGTTCCACATTCTACATGACTGAGAATCAATTTTAAAGAAAATTAAATTAAGGAAAGCATGTGAAGTAACAGACATGAGTTCTTTAATGGCAGCTCATTGAATTTCATCATGCGAGCTGCTATTCAAGTTCTCCTGCGGCATGGTCAATTGTTCTGCCACGTGAAATGAGCACCCACCATCTGCCACCAAGAAGGTTGAACAAAGTCTAGCCAAAGGAAAAGGAAAACAACGCAATCGACATGGTCTCAATCCAATGGACATGAGTACCAATCTCTAGTGGAGTCTTTTCCCCGCATAGAAATTTGAGTGTTGAAGTTACTTTCAACTGCAAATGTAATATTGGTATCAAACAAGCCAATCGCCCATCAAATTCTTCAACATTTCACCAACTGGACATCACATAAATCCACTTTACACGGGATCACATTTACTTTGATCGAATTACATAGCTCTGTACTTTGTGATCGTTCACATTTAAACAAAAAGGTCAGGCCTCCGAAGGAGCACAAAAGAAACCCTCATAGTTTTCACACATCTTCCCTGCTCTTCATCCAAATCTTCCTTGAGTCAGAGTTGGTTCAAGTCCATAATAATGAAGATTGGTAAACACCTTCATCATTTATGTAATGAAATAAAAATAAACCATCCGTCACTAGTGTTGTTTCTTCAAACAAATGTTCTAATTTTAAACGTTGAAGACAATTCAGGCCAGATGCTGTAGCATAAGAGTTTTACCTTAATCTTGGAAGTTCAGCCTCGATCCCTCCCCGGTACTTCAACTTATCTTTTAGGGATTCTCTGCTTCAGCTGGCCTCTTCCTTTGCTCCAATGGTTGCAAACATTGCCTGTAATGGATTCACAATTGAGAATGTAAGGTTATTGCCATGTGCAAGAAAGAAGAAATAACAAAAAATGTACCCACTTACTCTTCAAATGTTCAGCGCATTCTTTTTTTGTTCTACAATCCGAGCATAAATAAATAAAATCTTAATCATGACAAAGAATTAGAACATGAAAAATAAAATTCAAAACATAAGATTCAGAAAATATTTAATAAATAATTTTTTCTTTTCATACACTTTTTTCTCCTCTATCATTTCATCTTCTATATCCATGTGAAAGACAACATTCCGACGTCAACTATCTATGAATCAGGGCTATGCAAATTTGATGATCACATCAAATGGTTGAACTCAATGCCCAAAATTGAAATATTTTGAAGAAGAAGGTGAATTATTCACAACTGAATACTTACATTTGCAGAAAAAGCTTGTTTATTTATTTGTTCATCTGAAGACTTAATGGACCTTTGGTTCCATAAAAGGAGGCAGCCTCCTCTTTCCCATTCTATGCCAAGTGCAAGTAGGATTTGATCCCCGTTCACTTTTCACGATGTCAAGTGACTTTACTTGGCTAAATCAAAAGTAGCACAAAGAAGACCTATGTTATTTGGATGTCATCAGTAAATTCCTAACTAATGTAGAGAGTAAAATCAATAATCTTATTGCACATACAGCTAGGAATTGTCTGTGTTCGAAACCTTATACTTTAAACATTTAGGAAATAAATTTACAGCATGCTTATGTATAAACCATATTCATTCATCTATCAACTGAAATGCACTTTTCTCTGACATGAAAACTGTGGCCAGTCATATCTTTTTTTCTCTTTCACTCTGATTGAGACCAGTCCTCCCGGTGATTAGTATTTTACACTTATGGAAGTCCTAATCCATTCCATTTTGTAATTGTGTCTAGCTTTGACAACAGATTCAAGTTAGAGATCACAATATCTCTCTGCTGGAGTGGCAAACTGGTGATTGTCCTAAATTCTCCAGGTAAGACCAGTGTACCTTGGATGCTTTTCTAGTGACCTGCTACATTGATTCAACATTCACCCTCTTTTACTCGATTAAAAATCTCATAATCATGGAACCCTGCAAGGTCACCAAAACAACTACTTTAATTGAAAATAAAGCTTCTTGAGCAACGGTAACTCACTAGAAAACACAGCTTCTTTAGTAGCATTTCGCACATAGTTAGTAAGCACCTGCACCTAAGTCTTCAACTTCACTGTGTGAATTTCCCAAGAGCCTTGCATCATCAGATGGTGGATCAACTGCCATCCAATTCAAGGTTTCAAAGTCATCTGAGCATATTTCGTTTCCCTTAACCCAGTCCTCCAAAATACTATTGCAATCACATGATATAGGATCCTGTTCTTCATTCTTATTGACCCTATAAGAAAATTGGTAAGCAAGGAATTAGCCTTTTTTAACCCAATTTTCGAGTATCATCTATAAGTATTTAAGGTTTCCACCAGTAAAACTGACATTAGTCTTATTCGCAAGTTGCACTGAACAAACATGAGATCGCTGAGTCGTTGATGCTCCAGGCAATTCCTTGTATCATGCAACTGTTCAAACAGAATCTGGCTTTGCTTATACTCAATCAAACTGCAGGTTTGACTGAGAATACGGATGGCCAAACGCGCTAAATTTGGGCAACTTCCTCCATATGTTGACCACCATTCAGCTATGGCACAGTGCAAAAATCAGATTGGTATATTCCAATAGGATGAAGCACTACATTTAACACAAAATTGTTTGAAAAGAAAAAAATAAATAAATTAAATAAAAGGTAATTCCTGCATCTAACATGATAAGAAGGCATTTGAATCACCTCAATGCATAATGGCCACTAGTTTGGTCTAAAAGGTCTGAAAGCCCCCACAGGATACAATATACACAAGGTTCTAGCGATGATCCTGCCTAACATAGAAAGTGATGTATCTAGTGTTTTAATCATATATTCCAAATGAGAATCAATATGTGTAGATGTAGGGTGGCTAAAGCAAAATTTTATTCAAACTCAGATGCTTCCGCTCCCAGCACTAGAAGATCTGAAAATGCATGTTATCTTACTATCAGAAAACTAATTCCTAGGGACTCACCAGGAAGCATAGTGTCCCTAGCTCTAACAGCCATCTTCCTCCCAAAATCACCAGCAGCATTCTTGTAAGAGTTAACCTCTTTGATGATTTTATCTTGGACACTCAAGTCAGGAACGAACTTTTCTATGAAATCATACATCCCAGACCGAATCTCATTGGGAATATCTCCTTCAAAACTATAAAAGAACTTTGGATTAAGGTAGAAACCTGCAACATGAAGAGGGAGATTCCAATGTTGTTCCCACCTATGGTCTATGATATTCCAGTAGACAATATACTCCTCCCTCTTTATAAGTGCTTTCTTAATTGCTTCTTTAGCACGATAGATTCCTGCATAAATATACCCCATTGCAGGCCTCGTCTTGCTCCCAACTAGTCTCAAAACTTGCAAGAGAGGATTTGTTAAATGGGTTATTAGGACACATGATGACCAAAATGACTTATCACTTACCAAATCTAGAATTTCCAGTCCCCTAGGTTTCTTTGAATATGGGCAGTCCACCCACTCCTGTGAAGTAACCATGGCCTGCAGATTATGTTTAAGATCAACCATTCGATTCAATGTTCCAAAGTTCGTGGAAAAACGATTGATTCCTGGTTCTACAATATCATTTCCAAAAGTAAACCTTTTCATCATATTCAAAACCACACTATGATTGTATACAAATCTTGTAATAGACCTAGCCTGTTCAATTACTGAATTGATCCACTCAAGTTTTGCAAAATCCTCAAGTATCAAATCTAGACAATGAACTGCACAAGGAGCCCAATAAAGGTTAGGAAAAGTACCAGCTAACCTTCTTCCTGCAAAGATATATTGCTCTTCCATTCTAGTAATAACTTGTAAAACATGTCCTACTCCAATTTCTTCCACTACTTGCTTAAGCAATTCGTAAAGAGCATCAGGCAAATTGATAGTATCAGATGCATCTACAGATTTCAAAAACATCACTCCTTCAGGACAATAAACAAAAAAGCTTATCAGAGTTCCACCCGTTACTGTGTTCCACTGATCAACCAAAACAGAACAACCAGTCCTTGACCAAGTTGCCATTTGCTTATCAACATCATTCTTCACTTCTTCAACTGAATTCTTCAGTACCCAACCTCGAAGGTCATGAGATGAGGGTAGTACAACCTCTGATCCTCCTAAAGCAATTGCTTCAACCATTGGCTGAAAATAAGCCGAGTTCACAGCGTCCAAAGAGGCCCCAATGTCATACAAAAACCTCCCTATTGCCATATGAATGTGTTCGTTCGTTCTTTTAGCCACTAATAACGGCATACCACTACTCGTGGTAGCAACAGCTTTAGCATTTGCAACAGAACCTCTGCCCCTCCCCCTCCCCCTCTTCTCCCCACCCTTGTTTTTCGTTCCATCTTCTCCACTATCTGACAAACTTGAACTAGGGTCAATAGCATCCGAAACCCCAATTAACTCCATTCCAGCATTAACATCATCATCGAAAACCTCTATTTCCCTAGAAACCGGGTTTAAATTCGTTATCTCCTCCGCAATTTGTTGCTTCTTCCTCTTCTTAACTACAACCCCATCTAAACGTTGTTGCATAAGAAGCCTAACATCCTGCGGGACTTGTAAACAAGTTGCAGCATTACCCTTTTGACCAGCTAAATGTTCCTTAATCCTATGGATCCCTCCACCTTTAAATATTTTGCCACAATACACACACTTTAACTGCACTCTCTCTCCATTCTTAAACATTTGACAATGCTTCCATGCCGGGTCGTGTTTTTGTGATGTTATCGGTATTGCCTCCAAATCAGAGCCCATTTCAACAAACCTCGATAATCAATTACCACTAAAGCTTAAATCTTTCTATATCTCTTTATACCTCAAAACTCATAAAAATATGAACTTTCCCCATGTATCTCCTTAATTTCAACAAGACAAGCTAAATCAACACAAACCCTTTTTTCATAGACTAAGATTGTAACATTTAAAGACAAGAACTAAAGACGTGAAACATAGGAAGAGAGGATAATTGATCTTACTTGTGTTTTGACTGTTGGGTTTTTGTGGGGTTTTTTGTTTTTTGTTTTTTTTTTTTTTTTTGAGAGAGAGAGAGAAAGAACCGAGTTAAGGGAGTTGAAATGGTTCTTATAGAAACCGAGTATAAGGGTTTTGATGACCGGTTAGGATTTGGGGTGAGCCGATTTGTGTTTTAACTACAATCAGCTTGGTATTACCAGGTCATCCAGTAAAAAAAAAGGGACCGGTTGTGGTAAAGAAAAAGCCGGAAGTCCCGCTGTCCCTCCGTAGCCCCATATGAAAGTGAATTTTCCATCAAAAATTGAAATTTAATGTCCCAATTCATTTGTATCTAGAATTTCTGGGAATTGAAGAGTTGCCGTGTTTTAAGCATCAAATAATTACGTTGTACACTCATTCTTGAGAGTGTAAGGATTACCTACTCTCAGATTATGAGTTATTGATTGGATGCATTTCGCTTGTTAATTTGCAATTTCGTATCCATGCTTAAACTGAAAAGGAAGAGTCAGGTAACCAAGATTTTTCACCATAAATTAAATTAAACTCTATATGTTTACTGATTCCTTACAGTTTCTGCATTAAAGGAAACCACATTCATTGCTTTCTTGCAGATGGAACTGAACTCATTATAGTAAACAACTGCAGGGACAGCATTTGGCTGGAATCCCTGGTAATGCAGGTCATATGACTCCCAGGGAAGGGGGCTTCCATCTCTTCGGAGGAGAACAAGCAGTCATCCAACTCCCTGACAAGTGATCAGGCAGAATTTGGCCGAGAAAAGGTTGCTGTTTTGATGAGAACACTAGCAGTGGTTCATGCCAGACAGGAGACTGTGCCGGTCTTTTACAACGTAGAGGCATTGGTGTTGTCCCTCCAGCAACTTTAGTGGAAATGACACTCGGAACTTCAAAATCTGCCTTGCATTACTATGATGTGAGTTTGGTTGATGGATTTAATGTCCCAGTTTCTATGATGCCTGTTGGTGGTGGTGTAGCGTGTGGAATTGCCGCCTGTGAGACGGATTTGAATGTCTGTTGCCCTTCTACATTGGTTGTAAAGCGGCAAGGGAAGGTGGTTGGTTGCAAGAGTGCATGTTTGGATGCAAAAACTGACAGGTATTGCTGTACTGGGGAGTATGCAAATCCAAAAAGTTGCAAGCCTACTATATTTGGTCATCTTTCCAAGGCAATTTGTCCCAAGGCCTATAGCTTTGCCCTTGATGATGCTTCAGGGCTTAAGACTTGCAAGGCTTCTCGGTATGTCATTACCTTTTGTCCTCCTAATTAAAGCACAGGAATCCATTGGAGGGGAAGCATTAATTATGTATCTTGATCCGTTATTGTTTACTCGATTTCTAGTTATGAATGGTGATTAGAAGTTTCCTTAACAAGAAAACAAGGTGTGAATTAACCACTTGATTGGGACTGATCTACTGATGTAATTTCGGTGTCCCTTTCTATTTCTTCTGCCTCAGCGTTTCCCAGGACGTTCTTCATTCTACACGCTGGTACAGATATCAGTTAATTTCCACAAATCAATCCCGGGTCGGCTATCAACATCCAGAATATTTGATGATCAACCATATCGCGCTGTCTTAATCCTTCCCTCCTCCTCCTCCTCCACCACCACCAAGAATTTCCATCACCATCCTTTCAAATCATCCACTTTCGAGTCCGAGAACAAAAACCATCCTCCCTCTAATGTTTTCTCTCTCTAAAGTTCATCTTCAGCACAAGAATGCAATCATTCCAACTGTAAAGCCTTTAGCACACCTCGAATGCTTGTCACTTCATCAAGATAGATTTGGTAAAGAAAAACAAAACCAAAATAATCGCACATCATTTGTCCTTTAAAAAATTTATGAATTTCAATCTAACCGAAATAATGGAAGGATGAATTTTGTCGTAAATTTTGAAAGTTGAAGCTTTAACGGCCTTTTCTAACGTCGCATGATCCATGTGATTAAATCATTGGGTCACGAGGAAGGGTCAACATGACTTAACTCGTTGAATCACACATATAGCAACAGAAGAACTTTTTCTTTTGAGAATTGAAGAGCCGGGAGGCGCATCTTTGCTTTTTTTTATTTATTGTTTATGCTAGGTTTTTTTTTTGGTCCTAGTCCAAATTTAGAAAAAGAAAATCTAATTTACATTTATACTGTTTTTGTTTTTTCACATAATAAATATTATGGAGTCAAATTATGCATCCATTGAGATTAAAAGGGATGTTTAAAAATATAATACCGGTATATCAATACAGTCTAAAATTACTATTAAAAATTAATTTTAAACAAAAAATAATAAAAAACAAGTTGAAACTCAATGTTAAACAGCTTGTAAATCTTCGTATACAATCTTAAAAACATAACTCTCACATGAATGATGATGCATTTTGAATAAATGTGTCATTTGAAACCAAAAATTCGAGTAAGAAAATATACATCTTAAACAATGTGAAGATACATTTATGTAGTTTGAAAAAGGAGAAAAAAAAATAGATTTTGTTCTCTAAATTTACAAGTACTATCGACCTTTAGAGTATGGAATTTCTCAATATTCTCCTATGATTTTAAAAGGTCTTGATTTTACTTCTAATAATTAAATAGCTAATCAACACTAATAATAAGCTAACTTTTTAATTTCCAAATATTCATATGAGATATTAGCATATCTATACGAATTAAACAGGCTAAATGAGAAAAAACATACTTAAAAAGATACAAATCATGAATATTTTGAGTGGCAGTATAAGAGGCATGTTCAATTTCTTAATTTTTTAGATTCAAATTTACAGTCAGCACCTTGAATTTATTTGGATGCTGATATAAAAGTGCGCCTTTAAGATAAATTGAAATGAGAAGTAAGATTTATTTAGATAAGAACTTACATCTTATTTAGAGCGTGTTTGGCAGTGTGGTTGCGGGTGCTTTTCAAATAACTTTTCATGTCAAAATACATGCCAATAATTTTTTTTATTTTTTAAAAATTATTTTTAATATCAACACATCAAAACGATCCAAAACATACAAACCATATTCAATTTTAGTAAAAATAAAAAATTTTAAAATTTTTGAGAACGCAACCACAGCCACGTTCCCAAACATAATCTTAGAATTGAAATCCAACCATGATTTTTTTAAAAAAAATTAACTTTAAATTAATTTTTTTAATATTTTGAATTATTTTGACATGTTCATATCAAATATAATTTTATATTATTTTAATACATTAAAAAAAATACTATTAAAAATAATCTTCCCTATTATAAAAATACCCTTTCTCTGACGAGTGAAAAACTCATTGGAGGTTGTAGGAGTGGACATTATTGAACAGGGTGTAAGCGTAAAAAAAGAGACAAAAGCCATTCGTGTACCAAGCAAGCAGACATCCATGATTAGTGGGGGTAATATTTTAAAATAAGAAATATAAAACAATCCCATGCATCAGGAAAATTCCGTACTCTCCTAAACGCAAAAGCTGTTTCCGCCTGGTAACATTTTTGTACAGTCACGATCATAAATTAATTACCTCCTCCCTTTTTACATACTTAAAAACTTGTACAGGAACTCTTTATCTCCTCTGCAAGGACTCGGCATGATCACCATCAGAGCCCCAGCTAACCTGATTCTAGGTATATCCTCAAACTAAACATGTACAGTTTTTAGTACAACAGATAGTTCTTATTTTCATGAAGCTCCAATCTATCCAACAAATAGACAGAGCCCTTACTAGATATGAAAAGAAATAACAGAGAGAGAGGCGTTCAATACTATCCTCAGTTAGCTGTACAACGCTAGCCATCTATGCAGTGGCTGGATTCAGAGTAAGGAAGCTAATTCTCCTCTCTGCAAACAAAACAAAGAAGAGAGGAATTGTTAGAGTCATTTCTGCACAAGAAATGCAATAAAATGCAACATTAATCTTCCGAGCCTGAAAATCTTGTATGTAGGTAGCATCAGTAAGAGGATATATAGAATATTAGACAAGGAAATTGATAACGTGAGCCCTTCATGTCATGTAAAAAAGAAAAGGGAAAAGTTGGATACAGAAGAAATCTAAAAGATCATTTGAAGATATTCCGAAAGCATTCTCTCTTTAATTTAGTGTGAGAAAATGCATTAATATCAAAAGCTTCCTAATTAGTGTATGAGGCATGCCTATGGAATCCAGGCACTTGTGTGGGAAAAGCTTGCTTTTGGCGAACCTCAAAAATCTAATATTTACCTGCATGATTTAAGTACAAAACATAATAGAGTTTTCACTGATTACAGAAACAACAAAACATGACATGAAACATCATTAATCTTCCCACTCTTCTTTCTCATTGAACACCACGAAATGCTCATCCAAACACTAATGTCCTTAATCAACCATCAAACACTGAGCATACAAAATGAGTGGAAAAAAATCAATGAACCAAAAGTTTGCAGCATTTACAGATGTTTTTCCTTTAGTGCAAAATCAGTTACAGGAGAACCACATGTAAAAAAGCAGGAAAGGGGAGTCTCTGCTTACCTCCAGCTGCAACAAGTTTCTCTACACGCAGAACTATATGTTTCCCATAAGTATACTTCTTCAGAGCATTTAAGTGAACTTTTATTCGATTGAGTATGAGTCCAAGTTGCTGGTCATCACAAGTTTCCAGCACTTTCTGTACAACATAATTTGCAAACTGATCTTTCATCATGGCCTGCATATAACAAGAAACAGGAATCGGAATCAAAGACTACAGAGACATCGATACATGAGGATCGCCATTTCAAAACAAATTGCCAAATAAAGTCCCACCAGAATCATATTATACTAGCTAAAGCAGAAGAATGTGCTACTATGAATAGAACTAAAACTTACAATATAGAGAACGAAACCTAATCATCTTACTAATTAGACAAATAGGAATAAGTAAAAACACACAAGGCAAAGTTAGAGAATGTAATATGGTAATAAGCAAATACATAAGCAGAAACTGTAATTGCTTCTTTGCATGTTTAGTTATGAAGGGAGTACAGTACACAGACAAGTCACAAACCTGTAGAGGCTCATTCTCATCAGTGGTGCCAAGCATCTCATCCACCAGGGCCTGGCGTTCTGCAGGAGTGCCAAAAGTTAAGCATTTCTCTATTACATTGGAGGCAAACTTCTGCTGGCTCATTTGAACTATCTGCCCAGTTAATTTCTTTATTATTGCTGAACGCTCATGTGGTTTCCCATGCTCCAGGACATGCTGCAATATTATTTGAAAGTAACTAGGACAGATAAGTTTAAAAGTAAAATGGAACCAAATATGCATTTAGAGAGAGAGAGAGAGAGAGAGAGAGAGAAATTGCAGTTATTATAATAATCTGCAGAACAGGTTGGTGGACATGAGTTATGTCTGTAACAAGGGAAATACAGACATTAGCAGCAAATAATGGTCAAATGCTTCAGGCGCTTATGGTATGGCAGCAATTGAACTTCATGCTAAACTTCACATGTGATGTTATTGGTTAGAAATCCCACAAATTTAGGCAGGTATAAGAGGGTCTATCCATTATGTTCATTTAACAGGTACAACAGGGTAAGTTTCCACAAAAAATATGATGACTAAATGTTTTCTTGTCAACTGAACAAACTTGAGTTCACAATGGTGAAGAGATCAAACATAATGTTCTTTCATGGAACTATACACAAGTTATCTAGCATTGCTCGATCATATAATTAAGGGTGGAAACCAGACTACTGCCAGCTTGAAATCAAATATCTCAGCCAGCAGAAAATGCCATAAAGCAGTGATGCTTCAACCTGGGAGCTGGGGCTGTACCCAATATGTCAGATATCAGCACTTCTTGGACACATGGCAGATGCTTGCCAAGCATGTTCAGAACATGAAAATTACACACATGCCCCCACACGCTATCCCTAGATCGGTATCCATGCTTAATTAAACTTTAAAAAGCATTCATATATGAACAAACCTGTACAACATAATTTCCATATTGGTCTTGTGCCAACATGCAAACAGATTGCAAAATCTCATCCATCATTATACGCTGGGTTTTGGTGTCATGGCAGTGCTCCAGCACTCTCTGTCACATAAAATTCATAACTATTTATAATAACAGTTGGACCTCTAAAATATATTCACAATAGACAAGCATACAAAGACATTCATAGCAAGTAAAAACAGAGTTTACATACCTGTATCACACGGCACCCATATGGATGAGTGGACAACGTCACAACTTGATCATAAAATGTAGAAACAATAAACTGTATGGCATCTTCAGGTACACATTCAATACACTTCTGAATGACATGGTTTCCATTCTGATCACGTACACATCGCAAGATATGACCATCAAGCTCTGTGACCATTTTAGTCTGCTGGTCCAGTTCAACCACTTCTATAGCCTTGTTATTAAGATCATAGTGCATCGAACCCAAGAAGTTAGGTTTTAAGCAAAGTCAGACACGTCATTCTATATTTAATCAAACATCAGTGCACAAATAATAGAAAAAAAAAGGGCTTCAGTAAGATAAGAAGAAAAGTGATTTGGTCATGTCTTCAACTTAGCTTATGGCAAATACTAAACAGACAGAATTATGCAAGCACAAGGCATCACTGCAGATTATAGAAGTGATGTGAAAGAAGATAACCTATCTACAGAATATTTAAGATGCCTTCAGAAATAGTACAGGTTCCATAAGCAAGGTAATTGAAGTGTACCTTTTGGATAACACGACAGCCATACATTTGAAGGCTAAGGGTCAGCACATGGCCAGTTAGCTGATCAGCCAGTTCTCTTATTTGGGATGCAGATCCATGCTCAAAAAACTGAAGACAGACAGGAAAATTTCTATTCGTAACTCATTTTTTTCCTTCTTAGATGTAGGCGAGGGAGTGTGATGAGACTTCAGCACATGATAAGCATAAAAGGACATGGTAGTAACAAAGGCGTGTCAAGCACAGCATAAGAGAAAATACCTTCTGAATCACATAATTACCAAAAACGTCAGTCATTAGTGAAAGGGCTTGGGGCATAATTTCATCAAAAACCATGTTATTCTCTTCTGCCGTGGCAGTCTCAAGCTTCTGTTGAATGAATCGGCTCCCATACTGATCAGCGCTGTGCATTGAAGTTGTGCAAATAAATAAGTAAATTCCAGAGGCCTAAACTACAAAGATAGAAAAGTTCAATCAGGTTGCGATATATACCTGAACTCAACAACATGACCAGCAATTTCTGACAGTTCAAAACATTTAGTTTTATTGCTTTTGAACTCATCCAGTAAAGAGGAAGGAAAACTTTCATCCAGGTTACTACCAGCTTCTGAATGCCATGATCCCATGACACCCCCAGACAGATTCCTCATCCCAGGAGAAAAACGCATATTCCGTTCACTGTGCCTCACAGGACCACCAGATCCAGCAAGCAAATTTGGAAGAACGGGCCCCCCTAATGGGCTTCCAGAATAGGACATGCCAAGACCAAATCCTGTGTTTCCATAGTAATTATGGTTCAAGCTACCAGATTTGCCAAGGTATGGAACACCATACTGTGAATTTTGAGAGGACAGCAATGTCTCTAATTGAAGCTTTTGGAGGAGATCATATGCATTACCAACATACTCCCTGTCCAGCATGGGTTCATTGAGAGCTGCAAGCTGGGCAGCTGCATACTCATCTGATCTCAAGTACTGAAGATATAATGGGTCCACAAGAGGCACACCTGCAGTTTGATTCCCAAATCTACTAAGATTTTGCAATTCTGCTGCTGAAGCCATTAAGTTCGGCCCTATTGCACCTAGTGCTTGAGAATCCAACCCACTTCCAGCCATTGCAGCAGCAGCAGCATTTCCAAACAAAGGTGGCAGACTCCCATTCGCAAGAGCACTTCCTATCATGGATGGCGATGAAGGATTCACAGGATACCCACTGAAGCCATAGTTAGCATATGGGGAATTCATGTTATCTGCATTCTGGTGATTAGAAGGAGAGCCTCCTCGACCACTCAGAGTCAGAGTTGAGGGTAATTTAAGGTTTGAGCTAGCAGATGACTTGTTTAAATATGATTGTTGCTTGACATAGTTTTGATCACCTTGCAAATTGAACAGGTTATGGCGATCATCAATTTCATGTTGGCTTCGTGACTGTAAGTGGTTCTCTTCATCAACCAAACCATTTGTTGACATCTTCAACCCAGACAATGCAGCTACGAGCTCAGAATCATTGAAGCTTGTTGAGATGCCATTAAATGAGTGTGAACCACTCACATCTCTTTTATCCATGGAATTGGTCCTACCTCCTCCAATGGGTGGAATGCGAGGGCTAGGAGCCCTCGCTACAAGCTGAGGGTCAGGTGTGGTGCTTCGAGACAACGTGGCACCTAAAGCAGAAGCATAGGTATGAGAAGCTGATGCACCAATGTTTTGAACTGCAGACATGCCCTGTTTGTTTGAACTGGAGCGTAGAGCATCAAGGGATGCCAAATCACCATGCAGCTGACTAAACTGAGCTTCAGAAGTTTCCATATCATCATCGAATGCATTGCGGCTAGCAGGACGTGAAGGGTGCCTTGAGATGGGGTTTACATGACCCATATCATTCTGTATTGCAAAATTAAACAATTAATCTATCATCAAAAAAGCAAGTGAAAGACAAGATATTCGGTAAAATTTTGAGCAAATACAATAAATCAAGAATAACATGAATGGAAAAGGGAGAAGCTCTTCCAAAAAGAGATTAGTTTGCTTAAAATGAGTCAACCACCAAAAACCATCATCTGCAGATTGCATCAAATATCTGAACAAATCAAAAAAATCAGGGAAGAATCTGGTGGTTGACTGTAGATATTTTGCAACAATGAAGCCTTCTGTTTCGTTAGGCTTGCCATAGAAATCATGTATGCTTGAACATACAATAACAAATGCTTGCATAAAGACATTTGTGCATGATTCATGCAACATCCATAGGGGCTACAAAAGAGAATAGTGAACACGTCTGATCTAGATACATGTATTTTCAGCACTACAAGTGATCTCAAAGCAAACAATTAGAAATATAAAACAAATAAAAGAAGCACAAGGATCAAATAACAGGTTCTCATTCTCAGATCAACATCAAACTAGATTACCCTAACTTTCCCTTTCTAGAAATAGACAAGTTATCATGGGGAGGGACCTCTGTCCCTCTCCAGTGCCGCAACTCACTTCTCAACACATCGGAAGATTGCCATTAAAAAAACAATATCAGTAACAGCACAACATGTTCTTCTTTCCAAAGATAATGACAGGCGCATCTTTTAAAAAGCAATATGTAGTTGTCAAAGAAACAAAGCAAGAGGAGCCAAGATTGGAAGAGCCACAGCTGCCATTGAGGAGAAACAAATGAGCATTAAAAAACAGAAAATTAGATGAATTAACTCTTAAAAAAAAAAAATGATACTTGGGCGAGGTGGTAAAAGAGGATTAAGCATGAAAAATTTGCAATACCTTATAAAAAAAAATGGATTTAACAAAACGGAATGAAGAATAGAGATCCATGTATTTGAATCCAACTAGCTTGGGAATAAGACTTCAGAGTTGAATGTTCTAGTCTTGCAATAAATTCTCACAAAGAAAATAACATACAAACTGGATAAAAATATGAAGAACGCGGTATACCAGTGAGCCGCATACAAACATGTATAAACACCTACAAAGATTGGTATTGTATAATCATGTCAACTAGTTATAAGAAGAATTGGAGTTTTCATATCATCAATAGTTATACAGATACAATAAACAGAGACAAAAAAGCATAAGGTGGTTAGATTAGCCAACAAGAATTTTGAATTGCTCTAATGAGTTGACTTTAGGCAACTAAGATCCACATAAAAAGAATGATGGCGTCAAAAATATTGCACCCAATACAGCATAACATCTTTATCAGATAATGGAAAAGTACAATACCAACAATCAATCTTCCAAATACCAACACAAACCGAAACAAAAAAAAAACAAAAGTTTTCAGGCTTTACCTGAATGATCTCTGCAATGCTCTTTTGCCTACTTCCCAGCCCCAATCCCGGCAACCCAATAAGCCCATCTCCTCCCCACTCCACTCCATTCTCATTCCCATTCTCCTCCATTCCTCCTCCAAACCCTGGCTGCACTGCAAAAAGTGACCTATGCCCTTCATTTTCGCCGCCTCTACTTCCCCTCCTTCTATCCCCAACTACAGAATTAGAACCACCGCCACTTCCATGTAATCTCTGTGCAAATCTCCAATCCTCCTTTGACAATGATGGAGGAGGCAATCTTGGATTCAAGTTCACATTCGAATAATAATAATTAACATAAGCTGGGTCAGACCTTAGGACCTCTTCACTCAAAAAACCACCTCTATTGCTATTTTTGATACCAGGAATCCCTGTACCATCAAATAAGCCTCCAATAGAACTTAACGAACCTTCTACTGTAGGCGGGGCTGAACCACTTCGATAAATATTGAGTTCTTTCTCTATTTCACTTGTTGCCTCTTGTTGCAACCTTTGCTCTCTAATTAGCTTGCTCAAATCCTCGTTTTTCAGCATTGATCGCTTTGAGATATCAGGCAAAACCTTTGAATATGTGTCAGTGATCATTAGGTACAAGTGTAAGAATTAAAACTTGGAATTCAATTTTAGCTAAAAAGTGATAAAACAAAACTGAGTTTTGTTTGTTAGGCTCGGATGAGTAGGTTTTGTTGATCAAAACCAAGAACCCATGTGACCTCAAAATTAAAACTTACAGAAAAAGATAAACGAAAACCCAAGTTTTGATTTCGTGTTAGAGTGTGGATTTGAGGTAAAGATTGGAACTTTTGGTCATAAATACCGAGATCAGAGTGAGAGTGGCAGGTGGTCAATGAAGACGGTGGCTTCAGCCATGTCTCTTTTTCTTTTTTTAGAGAGAGAGGGAGGGAGTAGAGTGAAGTGAAGAAAAGGGGGGGTGATAAGCACTAACGGTGGACAGATCTAAGCCATTGGATTTGTCAATTAAAGGCAAGGATGGATTCTTCCAAGATTTGTTCTTACAATGAGAGTCTTTAGGGTTTTATTTCAGATGATTTTATGCCCGATTACTGATTTTTGTTTTTTCTTTTTATATTTCTGACCGGTATCAGTTTGTTTGGTAATAACAACAATAAAAGTCACGTTTGTTTTCTAATGTTGATTTGGTCGTACTGGGCTCCTAACCCTTTTCTCCCCTCTCTATCTTAGGTGTTCAAGGCTCCCAGCTATCTATCTGTCCGAATTAGCAAAACATGGTGTGGGACTAGTTTAACGGTTCAGATGAACAGTGACCCGGTTTATATTTTTTTTTGTCGTTTTATAACATTTTTATCTCTTAACTCGGGTGGTTATCGCATGTATCTCAATCAAGGTTGCGGATTTGAAACTCACCGGGTTTTGTATGATCAATGATGAGTTTGTTTTGGTATTTTAAAAATAAAATAAAATTTTTTTATTTATTTTATTTGTTTCAAATTAATTTTTTTATGTTTTTAAATTGTTTTAATATGCTGATGTCATAAATAATTTTTATAAAAAATATATTATTTTGATATATTTCCAAGCAAAAAACACTTTGAAAAACAACCACTACCACACTTACAAACACCTCAACGTCCACCGTATTTGCCACTTGGGCTCGCGCATCTCGGCTTTTATTTATTGGTTTTTTGGGTTTTTTCTTCTTTTTAGATTTTTTTTATTTTATATTATGTTTTTATTGAATTGTATTTTTAAGTATTGATTTGACTATAAATTAGTTTTAATATCTTTTATCATGTAATAAAATAAAAATAATTCAACCCGGTAGAGTTCATAACCTAAATTGCAAGTTTGGCGTGTTGATCTGAGTAGACCTAACTTTTTTTTCCTTTGAGTTTCTCTCTGGATTTGCCACGTTGATAATATCACATTGAAATGATTTTTATATAATTTAATTTAAATTTTGAATTTTTTTAGAGTTTTAAAATTTAAATCAATGTAAGGAATTTAAAGATAATGTTGAATTTTTTTTACAATCCATAAATTATTTTCTGCATGGCATTACCAAAATTGAAAAAAAAATCTCCTGATTATGCTCTACAAACAACGCATGATTTCATTGTTTTGAACTTTTGCCTGTTCTCAGAATTATCAACGTCTCCGTTTTTCTTTAATTCTCAGAGAGGCAAATGTTCACACACAAAACTTTGTTTTCGTGTGCTTTTCGTGGATGAATGAAACAAATACTCTTGGGTGTAAAATAATTAAATTATTGTGTGAAAACTGGGGGGTAATAGGGGCAGTGCTGGAATTATATAATAGGAAGTATATAATTTATTATTATAAAATTTATCTATTTAAAATAAAAATATATTATATTATTATATATTTAAACACTAAAAATAAAAAAATAAAAATATTTTACAGGACCTCGGCCTGCTCGCCTTCCCTGGTTCTGTTGCTTGAGATAATGAGTAATAGCTAGAGGAGAGCAAAATAATATATATAGTATTATGAAAAGAAAATGGTCGGTAAAAATAGAATGATTGAGGAATGACATCTGTAATAAAAACTTGATTGAAGACGTGGAGGTATCGGGCTCAAGCCCACTATCTTGATGGCTTATCCCACTAATTCTTGCGAGTCACCGAATCTTTTTCTACAAAATAAGGACAGGACGGACTTTTGCGGGATTTGACCCAAAAAATCCAGAATTGTCAAACTAGAAATAGTTGTGGGGACCCAGGGACACTAGATATCAAAAAAATAAATAAATAAATAAAATTGTATTTTTAAAGCAATTTCAAAACACCATGCTACTAGCTCGGGTCAGGTCACCATCGTCCGGAATAGAACTACTAAAACAACACCGATCCCCACCTATGTGGCGCGTCGCTAATGCACAGGTGGCACGCGGCATTTGACTATACGATGTTTGCGTGCAACTGGTGGGTCCCGTCGCACATTACTATTGCCCGTGCATG
>Ga0325404_1001347_pt1 | contig 26054 bp, 8 predicted proteins | sample PopdelMetagenome_18_FD_205664 | JGI IMG/M metagenome (GOLD analysis project Ga0325404, IMG submission 205664) | Populus deltoides microbial communities from Bellville, Georgia, United States - Xylem-Control-R1 | ecosystem: Host-associated > Plants > Phyllosphere > Stem > Wood/Secondary xylem...
TGCTTGCTTTGACTTTGTACACACCTTTTGTTTTTAATTTTTTTTCCTTGGATATGTTAAATGCTTGCATTCGATTCCTTTTAGGCTGTATTTTGCTTTCTGCAAACTATATCATAGCAGAATTAAACACGATGAGTTGCTTCTTTGTCTTTTTCATTTTTTTCCTGTTGGTAATTGTTTTAGAATATTTGGTGTTTATGTTATGAAAATCTACCATGTTTACTTTAAATCTATTTACTCGCTATTAATATTTGACTATGAACCATTCTTCATATGTTGGCTTTAGGATATCAAGCCTTCCTCTCTTTTTTTTCTTTTCTTTTCTTACTATATAACATGTTAATCGATTTATTCTTTATATAAGTTGCTCAAAATTGGTTTAAGGTTTCTCAATGTTGTTCAAGTCATTGACTGATCAATCTTTTCCTGGCTTTGGCACATCAAACCTTGCTTCTTTTTTTTTTACTATGTAATGTATTCATAAACTTTTTTTAAAAAAATTCTTAGGATTGGTTCAAGGTTTTTCAATGTTGTTCAAGTCATTGACCAATCACTCTTTTCCTATTTATTTTCTCTTTCAAACCTGCAGCTTTAAATCCTTTACTCTAACCACTAGGCACACAGTCTTTTAATGTCGCTCTCCCATTGCTTTTTCACTCAATTATAGATATTTTATTATGACTAGCCATTGTCAAAGACTTCAGCTATTTTAGTATATCAGCCATGAACTGACTTTGCCTTACAACTCCACCTCATAATTATGCCACAATGTTGGTCAATCACATGATGGCTCTTCATCCACATCGCCTACTGCGTTTGTCTCTTGTGTCTAGGTTGATGGATCAACCAATATGCAAAGACAACTTAATTTCAAACACAGTAATACATCCTCCCCATCAAATACTTCTCAAGCGTTGCATACTGATGAACCTTTTAAAGAGTGATCGCCTGAATAAAATTTCTCAAACATTCCACCATTTAGTGATCAACATCCAATTGATTTTGACCTTCTTAGCGATCGAGCTCCCGATGTTCTTCCACATCTTTGACCCACATCTGGCCAACATGAATATCACAGAAAAAAAAGATTGTGAGTGATTAATGCATTTATTTCAATTCTTCCCCTCATTTCTTAGTTCAAACTATTATATTATTTGCTCTTTTCCCCTTGTATATCTTTATCCATGCGTTCTTACAGTTTTATAATTTGTTGAGACACTCTCAGGTGAATCTTATAACTACACTGATTTTGGAGACAAAACATTTAAATGCCAAATTACAATGCTTGTTTTTGGGTTCAGAAATGCGTCAAAGTAATACCTATCTTTTTTACTCTGTTACTCAAACGATCAAATCTCGCTTCTATGCCCAACACCTTCATTGCTTGACATTCTCCTCAATCCAAGTATTGGAACCTTTTTCTAAAAACTCTTGGACCAATGCTCAAGTATATAACTTGATGTTTTCTTTCACATCAATAGGGATGAAACTTAATAGTTTTGTTAATATATGACTTGAACTATACGTCTTTAAAACTAATGGTCATTACTATATTTAATGGGATCATTACTATCAAATGATGTTTAACCCCTAAAATTCTCTTAACTCTATGTATATGATAATAACAATAAAGTCGCATGTCATCTTGCTCCATTTATAGTGATGACTCACCATCTTCTTTAGACGAAAGCATCATGCATAAACTTATAAAGATGTTTGATAAAATCAATGAGCTGGTTAAGGTGTTTAGAAATGCAAAGCAAAGACTTTATGATGTTGATCATCTTAACTATAGATTGCTCTCGCTAGGCAAAAAGGATAATGATTCACGTCAATATAATGATCCTTTATAGAATGACATTAGATGATTGGTTGTTTGAGATGATTTCATTTTAAGCGTGACTTGATCATTAAAAGTTGCCTACGACTTTTGAAGCATGTCTCCAAGCTCTACCCCAAATATATAGCTTTGCAATACCTTCTTTTCTTTTCTTTTCTTTTCCCTTATGGTGATGATGGCTATCAATGCAACATCGTGTTTCCCAACTAAGAACATCGACCATTAAGTAAATGATTGAAGGTTTTGATGAGAGCTCAATGCTTATCTTATTAATGAAAATGAAAGGGATGATAATACTCTTATTAAAGGTGGTTGATTATACCAATAGTTTTTGTTGATGCATTTATAGTATTGAAGAAGACCACCTTGATTATATTAGAGCAACTCAAAATGATATAAGAATGAAGGTTTATAAAGGCATACATGAAGTTTTTCTATTAGGATATGTTAGGGAGAATGTCACTGAAATGTTATCATTTCCTCCTTTTTAATCGACAATTCACACTATATGATCAATAATTACTAAGATGCCATGACTATATATAGGGCTTATAGTAACCCAAATCTTTCCATCATATTTACATGTAACTCTAATTGGCCTAAGATTTAGAGATAGCTTCGTAAAGGTAGGCCCTACCAATAAGAAGATAAGCCCAACATTTCGACAAGGGTTTTTTGTGCCAACTTACTGATATGATTACCTACACCAAATTAGAAAAGTCTTTTGGCTATACAATTGCAGGCATAATTCTTTTTGGATTTCATTTGTTTATTTATGCACGTCTATCAATTTCTTCATTCCTTCTTCTTTAGTTTTTTTGCCTACACGTTATTACTAGATGCTTACACGATTGAATTCTAAAAAAATAGGATTGTTATATGATCATCTTCTTTATTGGTTTGACTTTGAATTAAAGTGTATAATTCTGAGGATGTTAATTCCATTATTGTAACTAATGTTTCTAATATAGGAGCTAATCTAGTATGCTATAATATTGTCTCAAATTTTATGTTACACAGTCCATGCATTCAAACCCAAAGCTCAATGCATGAAAAAAAAAAGGCAAATGCTCTAAGTGTTTTCGATAAAGTTTGAAAACAACATTGTCTTTGATGAAAATGGATTTACCTATTATATAAATCATGAACAACAAGGCCATTTAATCCTCAAAAACAATATTGAGCTATGCAACAACCATGTTATACCATATAATAGGAATTTCTTACCAAGGTACAACGTTCAAATCAATATTAAGATATATTGTCAATCAATGCTGATTAAATATGTTTTTAAATATTTTAGTAAAGGATCATACATATGTAAGATGTTTGTTAAGAAGGAAAATAATGATGAAATTAAAACTTATCTAAATTATTGATTTATATGCATGTATGAAGCATTATGATGCTTTTTATAATTCCTTATCAACTCAAAAAATCCTCCAATTGAGTGTTTACAGGTCCATATTTTGCTTAAGAAAAATGTCATTTTTTTAGGCAATAAACCATTGTAATCAGTCCTCAGAAGGCCTTATATTAACAAGATAATGCTAACAAAATGGTTTGAGCATAATAATGTTGATTCAGATGCATAAGGTCTTTACTACGCCTATTTTCCAAATAGATTTGTTCGAGATGCATGATAGTAAGAGTGCATCCCTAAGTCATAAACAGTTCAGTTTTGGATTTGACATATGTTCACCCCGCAGCTAGAGTACTATATTATCTTAAATTTCTCTTGACCCACTTCAAAGGGGATTTTAGCTATAAGGATCTAAGAAAGGTTTATAGGGTTATTTATCCGATATTCTAGCATGTTTACAAGACCCTTAGTCTTCTAAGGGACAATAAAGAATGGGATAAAGCTTTTTATGAAGCAATTACAACAACTATATCCATATATCTTAGGCAACTCTTTATGAGCATTATTATTTTTTGTGAAGCAATTTTAGCACTCAATGCATGATGAAATTGTCACATATTTTAGGGCTATATTCAACACGGCTAATTTGTGAATGTCTTTTAATGAGCTAAAGAATTATGTTCTTTACAAACTCGAGTTGCTTTTCAATATATCTGTCACATCTTTAAAGGAGCATCAACTTTCAATGCCCGATGGATAGTTGTATCTAAGATAAGAAATAGGTTGTTGAGGGAAGAGCTTAATTATGACATTGTTAATCTTATATCCTAGCCTTTAATGCCAAGATGTTGCTTAATCAAGATTGTTGCACGTGTGCGGTGTCGCAATGGTCATCATCTCGTATCGGGATGCTCAGATATGAGTGGAAAGAATAAGGTATTCTTGTTCTTTATTAGTTAAAAAGGGAGTTGCCACATAGTATTTTGGTCACTAGGAACCCTAATTGGTCTTCAGAGTCTGGATAAGAGAACTAATTATGTATAGGGAAGACAATATCACCTTTAAAACACCCTACCTAAGGTAAGTTGCATTGTTTATTTTTTTTATTTTCTAAGATATTGTTGTGTTTTCTAACCGTTGAGTTGTTTATTTGTTACAGTTGATCCACCCTAATAGAATACACTATGACTTTATGAGTCAAACTTAGTCATTCTATAGTCAAAACAAAAGGAAAATCTTTTTTAATATCTAGAATATGTTTTACGTATAAGTTTATAATCTCAGATATTTAAATGAAACAAAATAAATTTTTAGTGTTTTTGAAATGTAGGCCAAGTTCTCATGGATTTAATAAACTTGCTATTAAATATAAAAATACATGCAAAAATACAAAGAAAATTATTTTTTCTTGAATTTTTTGTATTTAAAAAAAATGCTAAATCATGCCATGTATTTTTTTAATGCAATATGATTTTTATTTGAGAAACTTGGCCATATGCAATTAAAATATTTAAATGTATTTGTTTGAAAGAAAAATTTTATTATTTGTTTTTTTTTTGTGAAAAGAAACTAGTTTATTTAATACTAAGAAAATACCTCGTATGAAGGTCAAAATCCCAAATATTCAATAAATAAAGAGCTAAAAGTAAGATATATAAAATATTTATTGTAAATGAGTCCCTTGAATGCACAAAATTAAATTAATTAAAAAAAACAAGGGCTTTGTTTGAAAAACACACAAAAAGAAAAAACAAATAAGTGCTGGAAAAATCACGAGGGCATGTTTAATAACCATGCCCTTAGCTAAAAGTCGTAGGCTTAAAAAGTTTCTTAAAGGCATGTTTGGCAAACGCCTTAAAGACAAAAAATTACATTTTTCCTTTGGTAAATTTTGAGCATGCCAAACACAACCTTAAAAAAAATAATGAACTCAACACATCCTACATGGTTGTGCTTCCCAGCGTAAAAACAAGACCTAAACCAGTGGACGAAGGAAAGAAGATCAAATGAAGAAATTGTTTGAATCTTATTTGAGAACATAAAGAACAATAAATGAACCTATAAATTGAAGAAGCAATATAAGCCCAATTACATTGAATGAAAGGCTTATAATGATGAAAAAAAAGATTAAGCTTAATCATGTATTATAATAGAACAAAAGGTCTTGATTCTCATTAATCTACCCAATAGCTAAGAACCTTAAACCCAACATTCAAGCTAAGAAAGATCGATCGATCTAAAAAATGTCATAAAAGGAAGAGAAAATGACATAGAACACTCATGCATAGGTTTGAGATTCATTTGAAGCTCACAAAGGAGGCAAAAACATCAAATTATAAGAAAACCTAAATTTTAGCTGAACAACACTCAAGAACAAAAACTCAGAAATTCATGCAAACCTAGAAAAATGCAGATAAAAAAAAAGCATTAAAACCCAATAAGACAACCTAAGCCTTGCTACTATAGCTCAAACATACTTACCATAACTTGCTTGAACCATAAAAAAAAACTTGAAAACACATAAAGAAAACACTGTATATGAATCAAATCCAACACATAACTTCAAATGACAGTCAATTACCTCTAATACTATTACACTAGACCAAAGTTGTTCCTAATTAACAAAACATGAAAACTACTTGCAAAAAGACCAACAACATGCCTAGGAAAACAAATTAATAGTCATCATATGACCAATCAAATATTAATGCATTAAATCCAAAAAACAAATAAAAATGATCAACCTAAACATATAAAATGCTAAGTTGTTTTTTAAACTAACTTATACCATCATATTACCAACCCTAAAACATCAACATATGCATCAAACAAAACATGAACATATATGAGCATATTAAATTATGACATAACTAATTATCTAAGCACAAGCATCTATGACATATTAAACTAGCAAAACAATCACAGTGGGTGCACAATAAACATTTAAGCATAGATTTAAAAGACAAACAGAAGAGAGGGTGTACTCATTAAGTTACACCCCTATCAAAGTTAAAGATATGCCTTATAAGGGGAATGTTGACTCCTTCTTTGGGTTATTTGCTTCTTTCCTCTTGATTTTCAGATTCTTTTTAATGTGAGATTGGTTTTGATTCTCTTCCTTCTTTTCTCATCTTAGCACACAATTATTGTAGCTTCTCTCTTAATCAACTATCAGGTTTTTCCTCTTAATCTTTATGTGTTTTCTCTCTTCTTTCACCCTATGATTAATTCTTTCTTTCCCCTTTCACCTCTTTCTACTCAAGAACAAATGTCCTTTTATAAGCAAACCAAAACTAGAAATTGCAAAACCATGGTGGTTTTGCCAAAAGGTTTTATAGAAGAATCTTATAACTTCTCTTCCAAAACCTTTCTCCCTAAAATAGGTGGTGCCTGGTCCTTTTTTATCCTTTTGTAAACTGAAATCAAATATAAGAAAACAACCTTAGAGTTTATTCGGTCATGGTGAATTTTTCTTCAGTCATAGATGATTTGGGTTGGGTACTTTGTCAAGATCATTATGGAGATTGAGCTATAAACATATCGTTGCTAAACCTAAAACTTCTAGAGTTTATGTATATTTATCATCAGGAATAAACCACACTTGATTTAGATGTCCAAAACTCCACATTCATTTATTAGAAGGTTGACCCTCGATCAACTTGAATCTGCCAATGCAAGAGTGGTTAATTAGGGACAAGAAGTTATCAAGTTCATTGAAGTAAATGAAATATAAAATTTGATAGAAGTAGTCGATCTTTGTAGAGAAAATGTTTCTTAGTTGAATGGTGGTGGTTGGAGCCTCGAAGGTGGTCAGAGATACATTCATTCACTTGAAGGTAGCATCTCGATCAACTTTCTCGGCTAAAGAACTTCACACAAGAACCAAACATCGTGTCACTTATTTCTTTATTAAAGTGCAAGTGACACGTTGTTCATTTAAACCCTAAAAATTAGGGTTTTTAAATATGATTTTAGGGAAATTTCAATTTAGTCTTCGTCCTTCCAATTTTAACATATGTATCCTCAATTGACCCTGAAACTTCTTAATTTTTATAATTGCACCCCTGAAAACCTTTGTTTAAATCCTTTAATTTAAGTGTCTTTTACAACTTAGTCCTTGTTTTCCTGATTATAAAATTTAACTCCTATCAACCATCAAACTTTTAATTTCTTTCAAATTAACCCATGATTGGATTAATTTCAATCCCCGAACTCATGTGCATTCTGCAATTTAGTCCTTGGTTTTAAAATCCTTCAATTTGACCCTCAACTAGCCTTTAATCTTCAAATTTCTTTCAATTGAACCCTTGATTGCACCAACTTAGCATTTTCAAGTTTCAATTATGTCCTTAATCTTTTAATTTTTGCAAATTGATCTAAATTAGGTCTCAAAACTGGATTTTTCCTCAATTGAGTCATTGATTGAATCCATAAAACTCATTAGAAGTTTAATTAAGTCCTTAAACTTAATTAATTCTTCTGATTTTTGCCCAGTTCTCTTTGAAACTAAATTTTTCTTTAATTAAGTCCTTAAATAAGTCAATTAAACCTATTAGAAGTTTAATTAGATCCTTAGATTAATTAATTCTTCTGATTTTGGTCAAGTTCAACCTCAATTTTTTTTCTTTATCTCATCTTATCAAAATATCTCTAATCTAGCTATTCTTCTGGCATTTTAGTCTGTCACAGCTTGAGAGCTTATCTCTTTGTGTCCCAAAAATATTTTTAAATGTTAAATTTTAAATTTTTTTGGATTTTTGAATAAAAAAAGAAAAATATGTATTTTTTATAAAATGATTTTGGGGGATTCAAAATTGGGTTATGACAAATGTCAAAAGAAAATATATAAATTAGATGTGGCATACAATAATCTATTGAGTTAGGTCAAAGGTTTGATTGTGTTTGTTGTTGCTTTATGTGAAATTACATTGTTTCTTTTATCAAGAGGTCGAATTACACATTCAAGGTTTGAAATTCCCGTTATAGTGACTAAGAACTCATCATGTTAGATTAAGAAAAACATATTTCTCATATGAATCTTTTATATGACATCTCTTATTGTTTAGGATAAGGCTCCAGTAAAATACAAATGTTGTTTTGTGGTGTTTGATCATTCATTACATAATGTCCTTGTATATGGTGATGCAACTCTTTATGATAAGCTATTTGGTGGTAAATCAATTATATTAGATGAGGACATTAGACAAATCCTACTAGTTATATCTAGAGGGATAAAGGAAGAAATTGTCCATGCTTCTTTTAGTAGCTCATTATTTTAGCCAAAATTTAATGTTCCCACACTCAAAGAGAATATATGCATTTCATTTAATGGGCTTAGTGATGATGAGAAAGACAAATTAAATTTGTTTGCTGAATGAATAAATCCTTATAATAGGTAATGGAGATACGTGTGACTTATCAGTTCCAAGTGATTGCGATGCAGCGTTTATCAAAATCCCAAGTGATCTAATTCTAGATCCAAATTCAGACCCTATCCCATCAAAAATGTCTTTGTCAATGAAATTAACAATTTCATTTTTGACATGTTGTTAGGAGATAAATATGTTTACCCAAGCACTGAATGTGTTTGCACATCGTTGGAGGATGCCAATAATGCTAATTTATTATATCCAGTTGAGCTTATTAATCAACTTGCGCCCAATGATGTGCATTCACATATGCTAGTATTGAAAATAAAAACTCCAATCATGTTGTCGTGCAACTTAAATCCAACATTGGTTTATGTAACGAAATAAGGCTTATCATCACACTATAATGGCAGGGTTTAATATTAAAAGCCATGTCTTCATTTCAAGAATTGTGTTCTCTACCAATGATGAAAAGTGTCAATTCACAATTAAACGACGAGAGTTTCCTATTATACCATGTTATGCCACAACAATACATAAAAGCTAGGGCCAGTCATTGAGAATCGTGAAGTTTTTCTCAAAGAACAAGTTTTCACACATTAGCATTTATATGTTGCTATTTCTAAGGTTACATCAAAGAATGACCTTAAAATAATCACTTGTAATGGCAATGGGATACTAGGCCAATCATTGAGAATCGTGAAGTTTTTCTCAAAGAATAAGTTTTCACACATTAGCATTTATATGTTGCTATTTCTAAGGTTACATCAAAGAATGACCTTAAAATAATCACTTGTAATGGTGTGGGATACCTTTTGAGTATGCAAAGAATATCATCTATAAATATGTTATCAACTTGGTATTAAGTACATAGATGTGTGGTTAACCTTTTGCATAGTTAGCCTTTCATCCTAATATGCTCCAAATGATTGCTTTTTTTTTTTTTTTAAAAAAAAGTTTGTTCCTTACTCAAACCATGCTAATTAATTTAAATGTCACTATGCTCGTATCCTTATCATGAACATGTTTTTTCCATAATTGTTTTTTGAAATCTTAGCAATGTTATTAGTATATATATATATATATGTTCCTAAATCTTTGAGGTTCATTTTTTAATTCTATAATGTTTTCTTCTTACCTTCTAATTTATTTTCCTTTTTTTACATGAACATGGTTGTGTTTATCCAAGCATATAAAAATTCACCTTTTACCCTTTGTTGTGACCAAGAGCTTATCGTGTTTGGGTTTCCAAGTTTGATAGACAACCAAACAACTTTAAATGTTTTTTTTAGTAATTGTCAAGAATATTTATATCGTAACTTTAAGAGCAATTACCCTTTATCTCACAAAACAAATACCTTCAAATGTGCTTTATTTCCTAGCCAATTTATTCAATCTTATTAACACTACCCTTGCATATGTTCCCTAGCAATTTATGCTTATCACACATGCATGTCTGCTTGTGTTATGTTATTGGTGTTGCACTTTTTACATCTTTTTTATATTTCTCTAATATTTTCTATCTTTGTTTTTGGTCTAAGGTGGAATCATTCAAGCACCCTCAAAAGCAAGAAATATTTAGATGTTTGTTGAAGCAATTGTTGATGGGATTCACTATAAAGTTAGGGTTTTAACACTTATGAACCAACATTTGTGAGTGTTGTTGTTGTCTATGAAACAGTTATTGACCTTAAATCCAACACATAAATCAAAACCATTGATTCTGTAATATCTATGATTTAAAGGCATTATTTTAACTTAATTGACTTTGCATATGTTCTAACCAAAAGGAAAGGATCAAAAGTTTTAACAGGTTCATATAACTCCCTAAATATTTTTCTTTAATGATACATTTTCCATTTGTTCTTTTCAATTCAAACACTAGACTTATATTGTTGCTTTTAATTCTTATACAAATGCTCTCTGAAGGGTTAAGAGTATTCAATCACTTAAGCAAGTTTTAGTATACGAGCAAAATTTGGAGCACAAAAAAGAGTTTCTTTTTGAAAATATAAAGTTTCCCCAAGGATTTGTCTTGCATATTTTAATGCAAATAACTTTACTTACTAAGTTCTCTCCATCTTTTTTCAGAGATGATGAACTACACATTTCTCTTTGGGGGGCAATGCTCAAGCCTTTAATAACGATGATATCTACATAATTTAGCCTCATATGATCATTATTTTCACTAAATTTCATGTCAATCAGTTCCAAGGTTTGCAATTTAGCTCAATCCATACTTTTCTATAAAAAAAAATATGCACCCATGAATTATTACCCTTTCTTCCTATGTTGTTTACCTATCTTTCACGATCTTAACGTCATCTAGCAAATAAAAATTGTCTTTTGCTCCTATTTATTTACCTCTTTGATTATATGTTTAATAGGTAAGCCAAACCTAAAAGGTATATCAGCTTCATTTTGGTACTTTAATTCCGATAGATCTAAGGCATTGTTATATAAGCAACAATAAGTTATACAATCTTGATAAACAATTTTCCTTTTCTTTTAATGATGTTTCATGTGAGCCTGACATCTTTATGATTTTAGCTTCGGTCAACTACATTTAGACGTTCATCATTTTCCCTCATCCTCCAACGTTGTTTTATAACTTGAAGACCGAATTAATGAAAACAGGGGGACAATTAAAGAAATTCTTTACATGAACCCATATGACCATAAGTTTAGTTTGATGCCAATTTATCATTGTCTTTTTTTCTTTTTTAAACTATGATTTATTTCATTACTCCTGCCTTATAACATAACTAGACCATTGTTGCCTTTTTGTTTCCTAACACAAAATCTTAGGTTCACATGTTGTGCATCCATTATTGATTTTGATATGTTTAATGAATGGTGGTACTAGAGATGTCCTGAATGCAATAAAAAGCTTGATGGAACCGAGAGGGAGCTAATATGGAAGGACAAAGATGTCATCACCGGTTTGCATATGACATGGTTAATTTACTTTGTTAAACCTAAATGTTTTATTATTTATTCATTTCAATGCCAATCCTTTTTCATTTTTTATTTGATGAATGACATGTTGTCATAGGTTTTGCATTGATTGTGTTGTTGCTAATGGAAAAAAAGTTAACTTCATTATGGTTGGTTGGTCTGCTAAGAATTTCTTTGGTGCATTCGCACACCATTATGTTTATAATAGGAAGTTCACCAGTCTATATGTTATCTCACTTCTAATGTTGAACAAACTTAACAAGATAAATATTTTCTAGCTATGTTGTGGATCATTTAGTTGTGCTTTGAATTGCTATGACATCATTATAAGAAATGTCTTCAATGAAGTCTCCAATAAGGGTATTTCCACATAACCCTAACAATTTTCCAGGCCAAACACATCTCTAGAACTTGAACAGCCCACCACTACATTGAGTACTGGGATGCCTTCTCCATCTAGCCCACCAACTCCAACAATAAATGTTATGACCCATGTCAATTTTTAGAATAAATTTTGAAGTCTATTCAAATAGTCTTTTAAGCTATTTTTATATAATGTGTTGATGATGGTATTTATTCTTTGAGTCTTTTGAGTTATCCTTACACTTTATAAATAATATGTTGAGTATTATAATTTAAGTCCAAGTTCATTAAGAATTCCTCTCTTGGGAGAGTATTATTTATATGAATGAGATTGTCTTCCACCATGCTTCCCTTTTCTTTTTTAAATATTTCTAACATGGTATCAGAGCTAGTTCAATTTAGTAGAGGCATTTAAAAAAGATGAAAGTGTGGATGAACAAGTGACATCCAAAGAAGAAAAAATTAAGGTGCAAGATGATGAAGCTCAATAAAAAAATTAAGACCTTACATAAAAAAGAGATAAAAAAATACAAAAAGGGCTTAGTGCAAGTTGACAACTTAATGCACAAGAGATGATGTGTGGTACTAAGAAGATCACTCATATGAAAAAAGAAAAAAAAGATCTTCCTAAAGAGAAGATGGATAATAGCCAAAGAACCATGATGAAGCATGTGGTAGTAGCCATCAAAAAAGAAAAATGGCTTAGATAAGTCATGTTTAAGCAAATAAAATTGCTAAGGTAAGAAGATAAGTTTTGTAGTAATAAATTCTTCTTGTGTGAACTCTGTAGTAGCAACTTAATAATCTCATAAAGTTTTAATGAAAAGCCTCCACAAACCAAAGGTTAAGAAAGCTAGGGAGAAGATATTGAGATTTCTTATCATCAACAAGAGATAAGAATGGTGCAATAATCATGACAAGGTGATTCACCATTGGAATCCAAATTTCATAATTTTTTAGACTTCAAAATTAAATAAGTGTGTTAGAATTAATTCTGAAGTCCAATAAAAAAGTCCTCTAATTTGTTCTATGCAATGTATTAATAATGTATTTACCCTTTGAGTCTCTTGAGTTATCCCTACACTATATAAATGCTTATGTTAAGTATTGTAATGTAAGTCCAAGTTCATTAGGACTTCCTCTTAGGAGAGTAATATTTATACGAATGAGATTGTCTTTCACCATACTTTCCTTTTCTCTTTCAAATATTTCTAACAGTTTTCACCGCTGACTTATTGGATGTAACTCCACTAGAAGTTTTAGCTAAGCTTCTTCAAAGGATCCCTACTGGAACAAAATGCTAATTGTTGTTTGATGATGATGTTACACATCGAAGGCATGCTTTTATTCTCTTACAACCCATCACTTATACAACACTATTTTATAACTTAAAGACTAAATTAATGAAAATAAAAGGATAATCAAAGAAAGTCTCTACATTAACCCATATGACCATAAGTTTAGTTTGTTGCCAATTTATCGCCGTCTTTTTTTCTCTTTAGAACTATGATTTACTTAATTACTCTTGCCTTATAACATAACTAGACCATCATTGCCTTTTTGTTTCCCAGCACATCATCTTAGGCTCACATGACGTGCATTCATTGTTGATTTTAATTTGTTCAGTGGATAGTGGTACTAGAACTATTATGAATGCAATAAAAAACTTGGTGGAACTGAGAAGGATCTGATATACAAGAACCAAGATGACATCACTAGTTTGCTTATTACATGGTTAGCTTACCTTGTTAAGCCTAAATGTTTTATTGTTTATTCACTTTAATGCCAATCCTTTTTCATTTTTTGTTTAATCGGTCATAAATTTTTCATTGATTATGTTGTTAATAATGGAAAAAGAAGTTACAAACTTCATTATAGTTCTCCAATCCACTGAGAATTTCTTTGGTGTATTCGTACACCATTATGTTTATGAAAAGAAGTTCAATAATCCATATGTTATCACACCTCCAATGCTGAACAAACTTAACAAGATAGATTTTCTAGCTATGCTTTGGATTATTCAGTTATGCTTTGAATCGCGATGACATCATTGTGTCTTTGATGAAGTCTTCGAGGAGGACTTGTCATGCAACCCTAACAACCTTCCACACTAAACAAATATTTAAAACTTAAACATCTCATTGCTACAATGAGTACATAGTTGCATTCTCCATGTAGCCCACCAACTCTAGCAATAAATACTCTAACTCATGTCATCGCCATTGACAATTAGCTATAACTTCGCCAGAAATTCCAACTAAGCTTTTTAAAAGATCCCTTGTTGGGGTTTCCCAAAACATATAGATGCAGTGAAAATGGTAAATTTAAATTTTTTCAGAAGTCACAAGGATCTCGTTAAACATATTTAGAGTTTGTTTAAGGTTATGTGAAGAATACCTAAAAATCAAATATTGTTTTTGGCTTTGAATAATTGCTTTAAAGGCTTGGTTGTCGTAAACTACAAGTCTTCTAATTATCTAGTCTCTAACGATAATCCACACGAACCACCAGTGAGAGATCTACTAAACCTTTTTAGGAGAGAGTGATTGTTATATCTTAGAGTGCTAACTTTTTTATTTTGTGTTTTAAGTATTTAAGTATTGTACTCTACTCACCTTTTTCATCATCCATAGGAAATAAAAGCATAACTTTCTATTATAGGGAAACATAAAAACCATATAAATGATAAAATATCAATTTGCCCTTTAAATAATATCAAATATATTATTTTAGGCTAATTTTAGAAATTTATTCAATCAAGTCTCTATTTGATTTTTCTAAGTCTAGAATTGTAACTCCTCGTATAAATTATATTGTAGTCCTCAATTTTTAAAACTTATTTATAATCAAGTCACACTTGACTAATCATCCAATTTTAATTTCTGACTAATGATTCTTATGTGTATGACCTATTAGGTTTCCTAATAAGTTGGCCCAAATATAAATCGAAATCCTAAATAAAATAGCATTAAATTAATTAATTTATTATCAATTCAACAATTGATTGATTTATATTTGAAGATCAAGTACAATGTCTAACAACCTATCATGATCTTCTAAATATTAGAAAAGTCATATATGGTTTGACTTAACCTTTTAGTGACCAATTTCTTAGTGTAATTATTATCCTTTCATCAACAATGTTTCAATTTAAACATTATAGCATGAAGTATGTCTACTATGTCAAATCATGTTTGTTCTTAACTTCATAATCATTGATTATTTGAATAAATTTTGAAACTCTTTACAAATCTCATTCCACATTGCACAAGGATTTACAATCAATACTATTTGATAATAGATGAAATATTTTTTCTAATTCACATAGGGTGATGAATCCTCTATTGATTATTTAATTATCTTCATATAGTTCATGTTATACCTAATATATGTTTATTTGTTACCCTTAATTAAGACAACGTGTAGCGAGATCAAAACATCACACTCTCTATATAAGATAACTTAGTGATTTCAAGTTTAAGGATCACTTACACAACCGTCATGTGAGCATTTATATAGACACAAGTGATCTCTCTATATAGAATTCTCATGCGGGTCAGTTCAATATGTATGTCATTTGACAAGCATTTATATATTAATTTTAAATATCTCTCATATCTCAATTTATGAGAACAATTACTTCATTTTATAAAGGAAAAAACATAATATGTATCACTCTCAACAACTCTAATTAATGTGCAATCTTAATAGAGTATTGACCAATGGTTTGTTGCAATAAGAATCTCATAATTATAACAACTTTATAATTTTCTTTGCAAAATATTTTTGTCTAATGAACTTTATCTTTACTCTAGGTTTATTAATCAAATATTTGATGAATATTACATATAAATAAACTTTTATTACTATTAAATATATATACATGAACAAAATTAATACTATGTTTAATTACCAACTTATAATTAGCTACAGGCATAAAACTAATATCCCTGCTGTAAGAAGATGTCACACATTAAAGACATGTTTCTATTCTCTTACAACCCATCACTTATGCATTCTTAGTTTGCTTTTTAGTTTGCTTGCTTTGTCTCTTATTTGGTTGAGTGCTATTTTGATTTCGTTTTCTTTCTTGCCTCTGCAGCATTGAAAAAGTTTCAAGCAGTGGAATACATGAGCAAGATATCTCCAGCAACATCTCTCAATCTCATTCACTAGATGGACTACCTGAACCTCTAAAGAAAAAGAAAAACATGCCTTTATCTTATAAAAAAGTTTGTTACCTTGATTCAATGCCCTTTTTCTTTCCTAGCTGCTCCTTGGGCTGCTAGCAATAATAATCAAATAAACCACAATCTTTATATTTACCGACGGTATCTTCCATCGGTATTTGTATTATCATTCGATTGATAATTAATTTACCAACAAAATCACCGACGGACAAGCTCTGTCGGTGAATCTTTTGTCGGTAAGTTTTTGTCCGTTGGTAATAAAAAAAATATTATTACCGATGGATTTTTTGACGAAAAAGGCATGCAAAAAAAAATTACCTGCTTTATTTCGTCAGTATTTCCCTCGGCAAAATACCATATGTAATTTCGTCGATAATTATTTAAAATATGAAAAAAATTTAAAAATCCTATAAATAAATCAACTAAAAACTGATCTCATATGAAAAAAAAATCCTACAACAACATTCATACAATTATTGAGAACAAAAACAATTAAAAATAAAATAAAAAACAAATATAGTGAAAAAAACATGAAAAAAAAAGAAAAAGGAAAAAATCTTACCTTAATATAGTTGCAAGTGAAGCTAAGAAGAGAAAAAAAATCGTAAAGTATACTAATTAAAAAAAACTGAGAATAAAAAAGAAGAAAGGAGAAGAAGACATACCTGAGCATAGAGAAAAAGAGAAGAGGTTGAGGAGAGGAAAGAAGTGAAAGAAATGAATTTAATAAAAAAGAAGAAAGGAGAAGAAGACATACCTGAGCATAGAGAAGAAGAGAAGAGGTTGAGGAGAGGAAAGAAGTGAAAGAAATGAATTTTGATGTTTTTTACATATGGGGAAGAAGAAGAGGAAGAAGAAGAAGAAGAAGAAGAAGAAGAAGAAGAAAAGAGACGGATCTGTTGTGAAATTAGGGATTTGGGCGTTTTACCGATGAATAATTAAATATTAATATTTTTAATCATTCCGTCGGTGATTCCGTCTGGAATATTTAATTTAAAATTTTAATTTAATCAAAAATTTTCAGAAACCGCCAAATATCACCGACGACTTTTCAATCCGTCGGTTATTCCGTATGTAATATTTAATTTTAATTTTTAATTTAATCTAAATTTTTCAGAAAATCATCAAATAACACTGACAACTTTTCAATCTGTCGGTGATTTTATCTGTAAAGAACAATAATTAACAGTGCAATTGAGAAGTGAACAGTTCTAGAACTCTCTAGAAAATACCGACAGAATTTTTCGTTGGTGATTCCCTTTGTAATTAACATGATGAACAGTGAACACAATTTACCAACGATTTTACTGATGAAATTTATTCCGTCGGTAATTTTGTTAGTAAAAATAACACATCATTATTTTTTTTTGCTTTGTTTTAATTATTCTATAAGAGATTACATAGCTAGACTTGAATGTTTAGGAACTTTTGGTTGGTTTATAACCTTTTGCTTGTAGTTGTTATTTTCATTTCAAGTCAATGAATATATGTTTTTTCTTCTTGGAAATTGGTGAGGAAATGTTTCAAATACGTAAATTCAAGATAATATGATTATAAGGAGCCTGCCATTTAAAAGAATTATAGAAGGGAGATGTTTTTCCATTTGCAAAAGCATTGCCTATTTAGTGTCACTCTTTGCTTTCAATGTTTGCTTTTCCCTCCTTGCGATTTTATAGCGCCTTGCTTGCAGGGATTTTTCCATATATTAATCATTTGTTTCATTAGATGAATTTCGTAACTCTTCCTCACATTTTCATTGTTCCTTTGTTGCAGGGTCACTAGCTTTCCAAGCTTGTTGCAGTGCTTAGAGATGATGCCGGCAAGCTTTCACAGATCACCTCCAAAGAAAACCTAGCAACCTCTCTGCATTTTTTTGTTTATTTTGATGAAGAATAAATATAGTTCAAACTTAACATGAACTTTAAAATTTATATTCAAGAAAGTTTGATATTAACATGTTTTATAATTGTTATTTTAATCAATTTTAATACCCTACTTGTTAAGCGGTGAGTCTAGAATTGTGGTGTACAATCCTTGTCACAACAAATACTTGATTCTTTCATAGCCTATTATAGAAATAATCAACACATGTGCTATGAAAAGATCTCAATTTGCTGTTGATATAAGTTAGCACCATGAATACTTGACAACATTTACTAGTATTGGCATTATTCAAATAAAATAATTAATATTGTTGGCGACGACAGATGCTTTTTATCGTGCCTCTTGATAAGGTATTGTGGTGTTGGGAAATGAAAAGGTTTTAGGTTTAATCATAAAATTATGATTAATATTCAAGAGTCACCACCTAGTATTATGGTTTACTAGGAACCTATGGTCTGCGAGAGTCTAGGTAAGGGACTGGTTGTGCAAGGGGAAGACACATCACCCACAGTGCACCCTACCTAAGGTAAGCTGCATTGTTGTTTGATTGTTATTCTGTGTCGGGTTTCTATTCGTTGGTCTTTTCAAAGGTTTAAAGCAGATCTCCCTTCGTGAGAGAGTCTTTACCTCATTAGATGAAGTCTTAACTGTTCTAAAGTCAAAATTTTAACATCGCATTTATTTACACCTTGTATCTTTAATACCTGAGGGTATACTTTATCGTGTAATTTTACACTCCATAAATATTAAAGTCTACATTTGGACCTTAAAAAAAGATTGGAAAAAAGGTTTCTGATATTTTTGTGAAACCCTAATGAATTATCGTAAACTGGTTATGATATCTATTTTTTTTTGAATTTTCAAAACATGAAAAAGATGTAATTTTTTTTAATGAAAATATGCTAGGAAAACATTTTAAGATTTAGCTATATGTATGAAAACAAATTTTTTTTTTGAAAGAGGAAATTAATTTAAATTATTTAAGATTTTTTTTGGAACTTTTTTGAATTTTTTGAAAATTTTTTAGAAAATGTTTTGGAAGAAACCAGGTACTTTAATACCGGATTTGTACATTACAGCGTACGAATACAACTCGATATTATGCAAAATTGGTAGAAAAATATTTAAGAAAATAAAATTATTTTTGAATTTTTTTGGAATTTTTTTGTTTTTTTAAATATATAATGTTATAATAAATATGTGGGCCGGGGAACCCATCTAACTAGGTCAAACTCAGCCCAAGAATGATTGGGTTGGGTCGATCTCGGCCCAACAAATATTTTTTTCTTTTTGGGGTGGGCCAGACCAGGCCCAGCCTTTTGGGTGGGCCAAATCAGGTCCGACCCACCATATAAGTGAATTATTTGTAGAACGTGAACAGTTCATGTTCTGCATGTAACCAAAATGGTTACAGAAGATGGAGACGGGCGGAGGAGAAGACTACTAGAGGCAGTGGTCACGACCGTGATCAGGAGGCTGAGCTTATGGTTCAGCGGCGTCGCTGCGAGGAACGATGGAAGAGTTGGCGGTCAGTGGCAGAGGAAAGAGAAGAAGAAGAAGAAGAATAAAATCTGCATAGGGGAGAAGGAGGAGTTCGCGATGGCTGTTGTGCCGTTGGTGAGGATTTAGGCTTGTAGGGATGCTGAGTCACCGTCTGTTGGTGAAGGAGAAAGGTTTATGTGGAGTCTTTAGGGGCTGAAGACACGGTGAAGAGAGAAGAAAGAGAGGAAAACATTGGCTGGGAACCAGGGAATGACTGGTTTTTTGCAGATTTTAGACTCCATTTTCTTTATGCTCAAGCCATGAAATCCACCTTTATTTATAGGAGGTGGAAAAGGTTAATTTTGTCTACACAAGAGAAAAATTGTAGCCATTGATTCGGTTGGGAAAGATCCCAACCGTTGGTTCAAAGTAGGCACTATAAACTGTCAAATCTAACAATTCAAGGCTGCATGAGGTGGTCACTTTAGGCCGCCGGGGCCGCCATATTGTCATTCAGAATGAACGGGCCATACCCGGGGATAGAGGGTTGTCAGGTGATCATTTTGGTTCATGAGTAGTTAAATTTGATGGACATATAAGGCATTAAATGCACCTGAAAAGTAGCCACCCAGACAGCTTTTAGGCTAAAAATCAGAGAAAATAATTAATGGTGACTAAACGACGCGTCATTTGGTTTTTTTTTTGTTTTTTAATTCAAAACATCACTATTTAGGGTTAAATTAGGGATTTTTGTCCAACTTCAATTTAGTCCTTCAGCTTTCAATTTTGTTCAATTGTACCCCTAATTGACCCTAAACGTTTGATTTAGTGCAATTTAGCTCCTAAAGAACTTCAATTTGAACCCCAAATTTACGTGGCTTTTGCACTTTGATTCTTGGTCTTGGATTTATGCACTTTAACCCCTAATTGACCATTAAACTTCCAATTTCTTCAATTTCACCCCCGATTTTTGTCAATTAAGCTCCCATAGTTTGGCCTTTTTCCAGATTGGTCCTTGGTTGCAATTTTCTTCAATTTGACCACTAATTGACCCAAAACTTTAATTTTCTTGTGATTTTGCCCTTGATTTCAATCAATTAACTTGGTAAAAATTAAATTTGGTGTCTTAAAATTCCAATCTTCTCAATTGAGCCCAAATTGAGCTCCCAAACTTAATGTTTCACCAATTAAGCCCCTAATAAAATTAATTTGACCATTTTAAAGTATAATTAAGTTCTAGCTCTTAATTAAATCCTTCAGTTGGACCCAAATTAATTCTTAAACATAATTAAACTTTAATTTGGCCCATGATTAAATCAAATTGGCCTATTAAAAATTTAATTATGTCCTTGGACTTAATTGTTATTCAAATACGTCCAATAAGCATTTAATTTTACCTTGAATTTGCATTATTTCTCCATTTGTGGGCATAATAGGGTACAACTAGGCCTTGAATTTCCTCTAAAATTACAGTTGTATTCCCCGGCTTGCTTTCTCCACGTTGCTAACTTTTATTTTATTTTTATTTTTATTTTGAAAAAAAGTGAATTTTGGGGAATAATCCATAAATGGGTTATGACAAATATGATCATGTTAATAATTTAAAATGAGTCATTAATGATAAAATTAGTTGATTGAAACCTTATTTGTGTGTGGTTTCCAGTTGAGTAATGAAATGAGTTTGGATTATACTTATTTGAAATACCATTAGTATATCCTCTAACCTTGACAATTGTTTTATCTCTATTAAATCTTTACATTAATATCATATTTTTTTAGCTCACTTTAACTTTGTTTGTTTATTTTTTTATGGTTATATATCCTTAACCTCTTTATGAATCAACTCCGGTCTTGTTGGGTTATTTATTACTTTGATACTTTTGCACTTAGAAAAAGACATTAATTAGTTAATTGTGTTAGTGAAGTAACACAACAGGGAAAATATTTGGGGATATAGTATAATTTCATGAGTTGTAGATGGTAATTGTGACACACGAGTCGCATATGGCATCTGCGACTTTATTCAAAATTAATACTCAAAAAGCCTTTTTCTTCCCCTTTCTCTTCTTCTCTCTAAAGAAACTCTACCTCTCCTCTCCCTGCCATCAACAACCTTCCCCTCTCTATCTCCCCATCGCGAAACACTCCCAAAACACCATGAGATCACCCATCTCTCTCTAACCCAGATCACCGTCTTTCTCTCTTTCTACTGTGGGCTTAAGCCAATTTCTAGTTAAAACAACCACCATTGGTCACCGTGACCACCCATATTCTATATTTAGAGGTATATTGAACACTTTCACTTTATCAATTTGATGCAATTTATGCTAATGTGTGTTAATTTGATTTCATAGAATGTTAGGGTAATTTTCAATTACAAATTAGGTTAATTAGATATAATTTGAGTTGATAATTAGGTTACTTTGTAAAATAATCAATGATTTTGAACTGTTGTTGATTGTGAATTAACAAAAATATTTTGTAAGAGTTAGTTTTGATTTAGGTTAAATTATATATTATACCGAATTACATATAAAATAATAATATTAGCTATGAAATACATGAATTTGATTGAAAAATCTTTTATGATAGTGAAATTTGATGAATAAAGGTGTTCGCCATTAATTTGATGAATTTAGGTTTTAGCTAAATATATTATCGTTATAGGTTTATTGATAAATTATATATTTTGATTAACCCTAAGATATTAATAAATTAGAATTGTGTTTTGTTGTGTTATTTGACAGAATAACTGGTAATTTAGGAATATTATGCTTTCATAATGGTATCATTGTCAATACCAATAATGGTATTACTTATAATGGAGGAAGCTATAAATTCCTAACCGCTACATTAGGCATGTCTGTTAACGAGTTAACTAGAATGTGATTAAATCAAATTGGCCTATTAAAAGTGTAATCAAGTCTTCAAACTTAATTTTATACACATTCATCTAATAATTATTTAATTTGACCTTAAATCTACATTGTCTTTTGATTTTGGGTGCAATAAGGTACAATTAGGCTTTTAATTTTATCCAAAATCTTAGTTTAGTTTCTTTATGTGTCTGCAACCTTTATGAGTTTATTCTTTCCAAGTTGCCAGTTTTTTTATTTTTTAATTTGAATTTTAAAAGAAAAGGATAAATTTAGGGAAAACCTAAAAATTAAGTTATAACAAGGATGAAAAATAAAAATACAGGAAGACAAATGACTTAGTTGGAAAGAACAGGCTGAATAAGGATCTACATGCATAAACAAGGGAAGAAGAGACTTAACTAGATCTTTGACAATATTGAAAACTCAATTGCACTCTTGAAGGACCTAAATGTGAAAGATAATACAAACTCAAGGTTAAATTAAGTGAATATTAGATGAATTTGCATAAAAATTAAGTCTAAGGACTTAATTAGATTTTTAATAGGCTAATTTGATTTAATCATGAGTCTAATTAAAGGTTTGATTAAGTTTATAAATTAATTTAGGCCAAAATTAAAAAAATTAATTAAGTGCAAAGACTTAATTAGACTTTTAATAAGTCAAATTAATTTTATTAAGGACTTAATTGATGAAAAATTAAGTTAAGAAGCTTAATTTGGGCATAATTGAGAAGATTGAAATTTTAAAGGACATGACTTAATATTTGCAAGCTTAATCGGAAGAAATCAGAGATGTAATTGCAAGAAAATCAATGTTTAAGGGTTTATTAAAAGCCAAAATGAAGAAATTCAAGACCAAAGACATGTCTGTAAAAGGCGCGCAATATTAGGCGCGCAATATTAGGGGCTATACTGAACTTTTCTAGGGACAAAATCGAAGAAAAAAGTTTAAGGGTTAATTGGAGACTAAATAGAACAAATTGGAAAACAAGAACAACTTTGAAAAGGGCACTAGATTTAAGGGGTTTCAATTGATTTTTGGCAAGGGCCTAATTGCATAAAATTAATCAGTTTTGTCCTAATTAAGGACATTTGAGCTGAATTTGAAACAACAATGACTAAATTGAAACTTATCAAATTCCTAATTAGAAAACCTTGATTTTTAAGGTTTAAGCAGATAACATGTCACTTGCTTTTAATTAAGAAACTGAATAACATGTTGTCTATCCTTATTTTATTGTCTTCTTGAGTTGAGAAGGCTAATCGAGTTGTCACCTTCAATCAAATGAACATGGCATCTCCGATCACCTCAAAAGCTCTAACCACCACCACTCGACTGAGAAACATCTTCTCTATAAGAATCAGCTATCCTTATCACATATTTTTACCTTATTTGACTAAATAAACTCAATAACATCATGTCTATGATCAGCCTCCCCTGTATTTAGTAGTTTCAAGTTAATCAAGGGCTCACCTTCCACTAAATGAATGTGGAGTTCTAGACCTCCAAATCAGATGAAATTTGATCCCCATGTTAGATATACATCCCCTTTACAAGATCTATATTTTAGTTGGCTTCAATGGCCCTCTATTTGTTATGATTAATTTATAAAAGGTGCACTTCCAATCAACCATGTTTCAGCTATGAGGTTCCCAACCTCTTATAAAAGTTTTAAGAGTTTGTTAATCATCAAAGGGAAAGAAAACAGAAAAGAAGAGAGGATAATGAAGAATGAAGAATGAAGAATGACCTCCTCACATATTAGAGGAAGTAATCCCCTATGATCTAGTTTTGAAAAACCACTTCCAAACCTATAAGTGGTTTTCACAACCAGTTGCCATTTTAGTGCTATAAAAGGAGAAGAAATCACACATAGAAAAGGGGGATCAAAAAGAAAATCATAGAGAAAAAAGAAAAGAAATACATAGAAATTAATAAGATACCTAGTATAAAATTAAAAGGAAAGTTATAAAGACTGATTTGTTGAGAAAGAAAGGGTGGAATCTAAATAAGAAAAAAGCTTAAACTCAATAAGAAAGAAGCAAAGAATCTAGAGGAGGAAACCATATTCTCTTTATAAGGTAAACTTTAACAATAATAGGATACTTAAAACTAAATTAAAGGGAAAGTTATAAAGACTGATTTGTTGAAAAAGAAAGGGTGGAATCTAGATCAGAAAGAAGCTAAAATTTAAGAAGAAAAAAGCAAGAAATCAAGAGGAGAAAACCACATTCTTCTTACAAGTTAAACTTTTAAACTTTGATAAGGGGGTGGAGCTCAATGATTATACACTCCTTTCTATTTTGTCTTTTAAATTACTGCTCAAGATGATTGTTAAGCATCCTTTAAAGTCATTTGCTAGTTTAAAATCCATTAAATACTTGTTTTAAGATGTTTAAGCATGCTTTAAAAATAAATTGTATATGTTCAAGTTTTGTTGGATTGCCTTGTTTAATATGTTAGAATGTGATAATGGTATGGTATATGATAATGTATTATGTTGTTTTGCATGCTTAAATGTTTGGTTAATTATTTGTGAAGCCATTGCAAGTTATGTTAAGTTTTGTTGTTGTTGTGAATTATATTATTTTAGGATAGCTTGCTTGGTATGTTGAAGTTATAGGGATATTGTTTACATAGTTTTAAAGCCCAGCCCAGCCCGACCCAACGGGTCGACTTCGGACCTGGTTGACCCGAGATTGAAACCGAGCTGGGTTTATGAAAAATAAGGGAAGTCAAAAACTTGGGTGATCTGTGGGTTGACCTAGTCAAAAACCTGGTTGCAACCCGCTGACTATTTGTTTTAACCAAAACGGTGTCGTTTTGATTTATAAAAAAATTAGAATTGACCCGAGTAAAACTCGTGACTCGGGCCTTCAGCCGGGTCGACCATCAATCTAGGTTTAAAAACTCTAGTTGTTTAAGCTTCAAGACAATAAGTTCAATCAATAGAACATGTGTATGCATAGATAATATTATTTTTGCTTGCTGTCATCATGGACTTTTCTTACTTTTTTACTATTGATTTTTGTTTGTTATTTGTTTTGATGGTTCAAACAAGTTGTTTCAAGCATGTTTAAGCTTTGTTTGCTAGGTTTAGTTTGTTTTCTGGGTTTTATTGCATTTTTCTAGGTTTAGACTTTACTGTTAGGTTTTTAGGTTTGCTGACATTTATATGTTGAACATTCTTACGCTGTATATTACCTTGGGTCTTCGATTTTTATGTTATTTTGATCAATTGATGGTTCTTACATATGCATGAATGCATGCTTGGTCGTCATTAATCTAAGGTCTTCATGGTTTAAAAACATTGATTTAATGTTATTTTTTTTCTTTTTATCTTCAACTCTTTCACTTTATCTTTTGCATAAAATCAATTAGGTGTTTGTTGTTATGATCCAGCTTCAAAGTTTTGATTAAATGATGGTTTTATATGTTTTTGTGCTTTTTTTTTTTATGTAATTTGGTATACTATCAAACCCATGTTTCCGGGTTCTTCATCCTTGTTCTTCATGTTTTTCATCAAATTCAAAAAACATTCTCGTTTGATTTTAATTCATTTTTGTTTTTATTTCTAGGTTGTGTTTGTGGGCTTAGACCAGGAACCTCATTCCACATGACTAGGTTGAGTTTGTTTTTAATAAAACAGTATTAATTATAAAAAAAATTAATATACCATCCTTAAAACGTGATTGTGAAACACAATCTTAAAATATTTTTTCAACT
>Ga0325404_1001349_pt1 | contig 26023 bp, 22 predicted proteins | sample PopdelMetagenome_18_FD_205664 | JGI IMG/M metagenome (GOLD analysis project Ga0325404, IMG submission 205664) | Populus deltoides microbial communities from Bellville, Georgia, United States - Xylem-Control-R1 | ecosystem: Host-associated > Plants > Phyllosphere > Stem > Wood/Secondary xylem...
TTTGATTGAATAAATAATTTATAAATTCTATTTTTACATTCACAAAGAAAAAATGTTTTTTTTAACAAAAAAAAAATGAATTTTGAATTAAGAGTAAAATGATAAAGATTTATAATTCAATTTGATGTTATAGATATTCCAAACAGTATAATTAAATTAAATTTTAAATAAAGAGTATATAATGTTGAAACTCAAAAATCCCTCTCGATTCGAGGTCCATCATTTTTATATCTGTTGTCACATATTCCAATCAACAATTTTTTATTTTTCTTTTAAAGAAAGAAAAATGATGCTTCCAGTAGAGTTGTGGGAATATAATTTACAACCTTTGTATTAACATGTTGTCTTTCATATAATATAAAATCTTAAATGATGGTAGGAGGCGCATTTTATCGTATCAAACCTATAAGAATTTATGGTTTTTTCAAAAAAAAAAAAGAAATTAAAAAAACCAAAATTGAGTTTATATTTTTATCGGTCTCGCAAACCGTCTGAAATCTGCTATTTCATTCTGAAAACAATTTTTAGTTTGTGTTTTGGTATGTAAAGTATTTTTTGTAAAAGTATGATTTTAATTTAAAATACTTTTGAAAAGATATATTTTTAATTTAAAATGCTTTTTAGATTTTTTTTGAGATCAACGTATTAAAATTATAAAAAATATTTATTTAAAATATTTTTAAATAAAAAAATAATTCACGTATTTGATAGTATGATAGTGGTTGTTTTTCAAAATACTTTTTATTCAAAAATGCATCAAAATAATATATTTTTTATATTTTAAAAATTATTTTTAACATCAATGTATTAAAATAATTTAAAAACATTAAAAAAATATTAATTTAAAGTAAAAAAAATAATTTTTTTTGATTTTTTAAAAAACTTTTTAAAAACATAAAAAAAAAAAGTTACCAAAAGTCGAATGAATGAATGGAGGACAGGGAAGTCTTAATCAATAATTAGCCCCGAGTGCTTGAGCAACTGGACAGGTTAATTGAGATTTCGAAATCAAATCCGTGTACGGATTTGATTAAACTGTATGATTAGTTGTGTGGGGTCCCCTAGATTAATGGTGTGGTTTTGTAAGCATGTGGGGTCACCGACACAACACTCTTCGAAAACTATAGATCCCATCGTTTCAAAATTAAGTTTTTTTTTTTATTATTTTTTTTTCCTTTTAAACTATGTGGTTTTGTTTTCTTAATCGCGAGAATGGAAAACAGCATTATCAATTAATTAACAAAAACAATTTGAAGGCAGGAGACCCACTTCAAAATAAAGGAAGAAAATAAGAGGTGGAAAAGTGCAATGCATTGTCAAAAAGGGGACTCGTCATTGTTACATGTGCAATGATGAAATGAAAGGAAATTTCCTCATACAACTAAACTAAAAGTACATGTAAATAATGAAGCTTCTTTCTTTTTATCTTTTTAATTTTTTTAATTTTATTTTTAAATATTTTTATCAGTCAACCAAGTTGTCTTTCAATTAATCAAGTTAATTGAACCATATCAAAATAATTTTTATATGGTTTAATTTTAAATTCAGACTAGGTAAAAAAATAAATCATAAGATTTCGAAGTTGACTCGCTAAGATGAGTTTAATAACAATACCAAATAATTTTTTTTATTACTTATATATATTTTTGTTATGTTCAATTTTTTTAACCTAATCAGTAGTATGTTTTAATTTTCTCTTTATGGTCTAATGATACTAAAAAATAAAAACATGTAAATCCTTGGTCAAAAGTATGCTTAAGGCTACACACATTTTTTTTCCCTTTCTTTGTACTAAAAAATAAAAAATTAAGATTTAAATCCCTCTCTATATTTTATTGTATATTTATAATACCACATATCAATTATAAGTAAGTTTAATTGACAAGGCAACTAAAAAAAAAAAATATCTACTATTAATTAAATAGAAATTATTGTCTTGATTATTCACCACTTTAGTAGGTCCATCATTAATGATGGTAGGAATCTTCACTTTATATGTCGAGCCCAAATGATATATAAAACTAACAATCATTCTAGACGCCATATTGGGCCACAAGACTTCATTTATTTGTTCTTGTAACCCTTATCATAAAATGTTAAGGTCAAGAATACTCATCTCTCAACACCCCCATGTATATAAAAGTCTTTTAAGGACTTACCAATGTTCCATTAATATTAATGATGTGTAAGAGATATTTATCCCTTATTGATAATATCATAAGGAAATCACTTTCCAGTTCCTTCTATTTGCAAAAGGACAAGACTCATAAGTTATAAATACCTCATGAATCCCTCGAGCGTAAGAGAGGACATTCAATTCATTCTCAATATTTTTTAGCATATATATTTTCAAAAGTATATCTCTCTAAAATATTATTATGCTTCCTCTTTCTAAAAAGATATTTACTTAAGCATCTGAGAGTTCTAAAATCTATATAAAAAAAACATTTTGCAGGTACCAATCACCTTGTCCTACCAAGCACCATGTACAAGCTACTAGCCACCTTGGTTAAAGAGAATGGATTAGATTACTAGTACCAAAAACTTAACTAGTTATCCAACACATAAGCCTTGCTTCTAAGTTTTTTGGATTTTTTAAGACATCATTGATTGACGTTATTTGTGGAAACTGATAAAAAAGCCATCAATTATTCTTTTATAACTAGTTTTTGAAATCCTTAACTATTATCAATGATAGACGATCATGATATGTCTGAGATGGAACGTATCACAAACCTCCGTACAACTACTGGCATAACTACTCTATCAAAACATTAACTTTTCAAACATGTCATATTCCTCATTGAACCAACATATTAATCAAAAGAAGCTTTGCAAGGCTATAACACCACTCAACCAGGAGAATTGTGTGCATTTTTATGATCTCGTTGATGATACCAATAAAATTCCTTTAGCTGGAAAGACTATTTTAATGATCAATAATGTTCCAAATTAGCTTGGAAGGCTTGATATACTGTGACTACAGAATGTGCACTGTTTATAAGAGAATCGAAAGGCTAAGCAACATTTTTGTTGCTTTAAAGTTAGAACATGATTTCCCCTTTTTACCCTGGGACTTGATGAGACAAACAATTTTGGGATATATTTTTTTGTCAACATTCACCAATGTCATCAAAACCTCGAAAGACTAAAAGCTTTCAACATGTATAAATAAAGTGATGGTTCAAATCGTAAAACATGTGAAGTTTTTTTGACAACTGTCCATGGAAAATTAAGATAAATACTCAGAAAACATCTACTAGAAATTTTTTTTTCTCTCCTCATATATGGAATTGAGACCATAATATTAGTAGAAATTGGAAACCCAAGTCATGGAGTCAACTACATCTCAGAGGGAAATAAAAATATAATATAGTTAATGAATAAAAATGTTAGTTTTTGCTATATGGATGATTTATATAGAATGACAATGTTTTTTATTTTATTTTATTTTATTTTCTCCAGGTGATGTCATGAGCCTTTAATGAACTCACAAAGAATGAGATTGACTTGGTCTATTTAGTGCGATTGCATAACTCACCTTGGCAAGGATTGACTTGATATCCCCTAAGCAATAGCCCCAACTCACCAAGGATAGGATTGACTCAGTCTGCTTAGTGCAATTGCACTCTTTACCTTGGTAGTGATTAACATGGCTTTCTTAGTATGATTGCACAACTCACCAACGATGAGACTTACTCAGTCTTTCTAATGTGACAACTCATCTTGGCAGGGATTGACATGATATCCCTAAGGCAATAGCCCCAACCCACCAAGGATAGGAGTGACTCGGTCTTCCTAGTGCAATTGCATAACTTACCTTGAAAGGAATTAACATGATATCCCTAAGGAAATAAACCCAACTCACCAAAGATGAAATTGACTTGGTTTTCTTATTGTGATTGCATAACGTACTTTAGCAGGGATCAACATGGTTTTCCTAGTATGATTTCATAACCTACTAAGGATAGGATTGACTCGGTCTTCCTAGTATTATTGCACAACTCATTTTTGCAGGTATTGACATTATATCCCCAGGGCAATGACCCCAATTCACCAAGGATAGGAATGAATTGGTATTTATAGTGCAACCGAACAACTCACTTTGGTAGGAATTGACATAATATCCCCAAGGAAATAGCCCCAACTCACCAAGGATAAGATTGATTTGGTCTTATTAGTGTTATTGCATAACTCACATTGACAGGGATTGACATGATATCCCCAAGGAAATAGCCCCAACTCACCAAGGATAAGATTGATTTGGTCTCATTAGTGTTATTGCACAACTCACATTGACAAGATTGACATGATATCCTCAAGGTAATAGCCCTAACTTATTAAGGATATGATTGACTTGGTCTCCATAATGTGATTGCATAACTTTGGCAGGGATTAACATGGTCTCTATAGTATAATTACACAACTACCATGGTAGAGATTGACATGATATCCCCAGGGCAATAGCCCTAACTCATCAATGATGAGATTGACTCAGTCTCTTTAATGAGATTGCACAACCTACTTTGACAAATATCGACATGGTCTTTCTAGTGTGATTGCACAACTCATCAAGAATGAGATTGACTCCGTCTCTTTAGTGTAATTGCGCAACTCATCTTGGTATAGATTAACATGATATTTTTAGGGTAATAACCTTAAACTCTTTAAAAGTCTTTAGTCGATCTCCCTAATGCAACCACACCAATCTCCGTGAAAAGCCTATGGGCATCTCATTCACTCAATGAGGATTCATTCAACTAGATAAAGATATACCTGCCATCTAGATTTTCCTCTCGGTTCTAGACATAGAACGAATCCTACTAAGGTTAGGTAAAGTTCAAAATTCAATTCAAGTTTAAAGAATCATTGTTACCAAAATTTGAAATTTTAAATATTTTACAAAGTTTAGGCATTGACTCATATAGATTTTTAAAAATTTTTCTATAAAAGAGAATTAGACCTTACATGGAATTCTTACTATGGACGTTAGATCCATATAGACATGATAAAAAGCATGTAGTTTATAAAATAATAAGCATTATATAAAAATAAACCCTACAAGACTGAGATTTTTTTTTATATGGCTAAGTAGAGATTGAGGGTTAGGGCTTAGACATCTAGGTTAAGCTCCTCGGCTAGATATTCTCCATGTTAGGCGGTTACAACCCTAATAGAGAACATGTCAGCAAAGTCTGATATAGGGAATGAATGAAAAGCAACATTAAAATCCACATGTATTCCTCTTAATTAATTAAAGAAGTATATATTGAACATTGCAAGAAAGATTTTATCCTCAATCATCTTGGACAAAGCTGCAGACCCTAAAAACAACTCCCTAGAAGAATTCTTCAAAGCCTCCAGTTGCATCTGAGAGCTATAGACTTCTTTCTTAGCAACAAGTACCTTAGTCTTTAAAACATCCTGAGTGGCCTTTTCCTTTAGGACCCTCTGTTTTAAGGCATCAATTTCATTATTAGTCATTCGAAGCTTTTTTTTTTTTACAAAGCCCAACTAAAGAACAACACTTTAAAGACTCTACTTTAATAAATCATAAGCCATTTTAAGGCTTCTTATTTCAGCCTCCACAACAACATTCTCTTTTCTTAACCATTGAAAGGAAGTCTGATCTACTTTATATTTGATAATGACTTTCTTTACATGGTTTCTTTCGATCATCTAATACCTCTTGAAATAGGTGTATATCATTAAAGTTTGTCACAAACAAGATTGTTAAGAATAATGGTCTTAAAAACACACTAAGAAGTTCAAATGGGGGAGTTCTTTACATTAAAAGCCATCTATACTGTAAGGGCTAGAAGACAGTTATAGCTCTCATAAGACATCATTAAGATGCTTGAAGGAATGATGAGAATCCTTTCCACTTGCCTCACCACTTCGAGGTCAGCCTCTCCAAGTACCAACATCAAACTTCATGGCCTGCCTCTCCTCCTCGATCAAGGTTGGGAAACTGAAGGGAGCTCGACTAAGAACGAGGCTGGCAAAAGCATCTTTAAATCTCTGTTTAATGTCCTCAAGAACTTTTAAGGTAGAGGGACCAATAATTGTTGCCTCTACAGCCAAGATTGAGGGTGGAGGTAGAGGAATTATTGTCATAAAAGCATCTATAAACAAGGTTGAAATACCAATCTTTATAGGGATGAAGATCCTTTTTCTCTTAAAACAAGCAGCAATACACACAATTACTTCAAGAGGAGTTAGATATGCTTGACCCTTAACTTTTTTTTCATTAGGAGTCTTGGCTCTTGCCATTGTTTCCTCAGAAATAGTGTCCTCGGGAATAGAGGGTTTATTTACAATGATAGGGTCATCTTCCATCACTTCTTCAGTTTTGCCTCTACTCAAGTCAAGAGATGAAAACCTCTTTATTGAACTCTCATCTACAAACCTTGCCAAAGTTTCTCCTTCTCCTTCAGCTGTTAATCATACATAAGAAAAAGTCAGCAATGAACGTAAATGTATAAAAAACAAGGGATGAAAGAGTTGTATACTTTGCAATATGGCTAGTAATGCTTATTGACTATCCTATTGATGTGGTACTCAATTGAGGCTGATGCTAACATAACACATGTTTTCTCTTCATCTGAGTTCAGACGAGGCTTACTATTCACATCAAGGAGAGTTACCTTCCAATAATAAAAATAACCCCAAATCTGTTGCATCCCATTTCTGGCGCTAACTAGTCTAATATGCTTTATTATCAACCACCTTCCCTCTATTTCTTAACATGCACAGGCTTGCCCTGCAAGATTCCTTGTATGGTTCCTATGGTTCTGTTGGTGAAGGTATAAAACCAATGCATGTCATTGCTATCGTCGGTGTTAACGACCAGATGATAATATGCCTTATTATTAGCCACCTCCCTTTCTTATCAAAGATTTTGTTTTTAAAAAAGCACCACTTCATAATGGTTTGACAAGTCTCCTTTTTATAAGGACACGATATCAAGATCTTGCAAAAGACAAATATCTTTTCTAGGGGTCAATAAAAAAAATTATGAATTACTAAAACAAAAAGTCTTCTTTTAAAAGGGACAAATGTTAAAATTTAATTTTTTATGAATAACCAAATCGATGAGTCTCTTATTTTTAGGAACTAACATCAAATTTTCCACAAAATAATTAGATGTTCAAATTGAATTAGTAAAATTAATGGCAATCATAAGATAAATTTAGATAAAAACACAGTAAAAATATTTTTTTCATAAGAAAAAATATAGTAAGGATGCCATCATTTTTTTCTCAATGTATTAATGACTCCTTACCTGAATTTCTAGAACTAGATTAACTATTATTCTTATTCATGGTGTTAAATGACCAAACTGGTCGAGCAACCTTCTCTTCTAAATGGAAACCTTTTTTATTTTTATTTTTAGAATCAAGTATCCTAGTAAAGTGCCTTTTTTTTACCACAATAATTCAAAAGGCAATGCCATCAAAACTTCCTCGTCTTCCTTCTTTCATTTTTTTACGCTGCTTCTCTGAATAACACATTGTGCTATTTGGGGGTTTGTAGAAATTCTGATTTGTGTTTAAATTAAGGCTGGTTGTTTGCATTCGAGAGAAAGAAAGATGGATGGGTTAATGAGTCAGGATTTTTAGGTGAAAGCCAAGCATTCATTAGAGGAAGCGCTGCAGAAAGGAAGGAAGTTATGCGAAGTGGTGAAAAATCTTAAAAGAAGGTCATTTCATTGACAATCTTTGGTATTAATTGTTAGAGATAAACCTTCTTTCTATTAGCTTTGATTAGTAATAAATGAGATCATGTTTTTCTCAAAGATAAAGATGTATGTTTAACTTGTTATCTTATCGTATTCCTATCTTAGATTGTTGTATGTCACCTATAAATACAATGCATACTAAGTTGATATCCGCAATAAGCTTTTCCATAATTCATTTCAGTTTCTAATTTGGTAGTAAAGCTTCAAAGCTCATGCTCTTTTTTCTTCTTCTTTTTCTCCCGATCCATTATGGCCGCTTTCTCTGCATCACCTTCATTTATCATTCATAATATCACCTCTTTTGTGTCTGTCAAACTAGAAGGACACAATTATCTAAACTGGACAACTTAGTTCATACCAACCTTGAAAAGCCATGACCTCCTAAGCATTGTTGATGGCTCTGAAGCTTGTGCTTCTCAATTCCTTGCTAACTTAACTAGCAAACCAACCTCTGATTTTAATCCAACATATCTAGTTTAGTAGAAGAAGGATCAATGTATTTTGGCAAAGTTAAATGCCACCCTGGATGAGAAAATTCTTTTCACTGTGTATGGAATTACTACATCTATATAAGTTTGGAATGCTTTTGCTACCATATTTGCTCCTCAATCTTGTTCAAGAATCATTCATCTTAAAAGACAACTCCAAACTCTGCAGCAAGGTAACAAATGTTGTTATGATCATTTGTTAATAGTAAAACATTTGTGTGACCAACTTTCTGTTGTAGCAAAACCAGTTGATAATGGAGATCTTATCTCATATATTGTTAGTGGATTAAATCCCATTTTCACCCCTTTCATCACCTCTCTCAACTTTGCCACCCAAGATTAACCAATCTCCTTTAATGCCTTTCAAGCTGAACTACTTAACTACGAGTAACTCCTTAAAGCACAAAACAAACCCTAGTCATCTGATATTACTCAGTTGGCCTTTTTGACCCCTAAATATAAACCAACCAATAAGAAACCAAGATTTCCTACCCAGAAAAGTCACCACCAGCCAAGATCCATCCTAATCCAATCTTCTCTACCCCTGACTCCAAACCACAATCCACTAGAGTTTCCAAATAATTTTATAGGTGGAATGATAGAGATGATAATCTGGAAAGTGCTTTGGTTTATAAGAGTTCGTCTGAGATCTTGTTATAATATGTGATGAAGAAGTCAAAGTAAAGGTGAGGGTTGGCTGTTGGTTAGGATTATCAGAAACTGAGGATGACTCTAGGTTAGAGTCTGTAGATAGATGATCAGGTATGAGTGTAGTGTTGATCTGATGAGGTAAGGTAAGTTGTGAGGGTCTAAAATGATTGTCTAAATTAGGTAGATCAGTAGAAAAATTAGGTAAAGTAGCTTGAATAGGAGATAGGGTGTTTGAGACAGTATTTGACGGAGTGGAATCTGAAAACTGAGGAGAATTCTGCTGCAAGGGAGGAGTAATACCGGTTGTAGTCAATGTATCCTGAGTATAAAAGTTCAACTCATCAAAGACCACATGTCTGGATATGTAAACTCTGTTTGTTTGTGGATCAAAACATCAATAACCTTTATAATTAGAGCTATATCCAAGGAATACACATTTTTTTACTTCTAAAAGCAAGTTTATGTGCATTATAAGATCTAAGTAATGGAAAGCATAAACACCTGAATGTTTTTAGTAATTAATAGTTTGGTTGTTTGTTTAATAGAGAGAAATATGGATATTTATTTGATAGGACACGTGCAAGGAGTCTGTTTATGAGATGAGTGGCTGTGAAGAATGCATCCATCCAATACCTGAAAGACAATTTTGATTAAACCAAAAGGGTAAGACTAGTGTTGGTGATATGTCTATGCTTTCTTTCAGAGACTCCATTTTGTTATGAACTGTAGAGACATGTGAGTTTATGAAGAATTCCATTTTATGAGAGGTATTCCTGGAAAACAGTAGATAAATAATCACCATCATTGCCAGTTAATAGTTGCTTGATAGAACTGGAAAATTGGTTTTCAACACCTCTAATTTTAAAACGAACAAAACAGTTAAACACCTCTGATTTTTGTTTAAATGGGAACAACCATGTAAATCTGGAAAAATTATCAATAAATATCACATAAAATTTACAACCACCAATTGACATGACAAGAGATGTCCATACATCCGAATGAATTAATTTAAGGGGAAGGACTAGACCTATTATTGGACTCAAGGAAATGAAGTTTATGACTCTTAACTACCTGACAGGAATCACATAATGTTTGAATTTTTTTTTAATCCAGAAACAGGTATGAATGAGTTTTTCACTAAACTAGAAACATTGTTGTTTAACAGATGACCCAATCGTGAATATCAGACTTGAAAAGGAGCAGTAACACCTAAAAGTGTAGTAAAAGAAGAAAGCATAGCAGTTTTGGGAGTTGACTTGTTGAATTTGAGTTGCTGCAGGAACATTGGATATAAACCAGCTTTACTCGGCCTTTGGAGGAGAATTTCCTTGGTCTGCAGATCCTTCACAAAGAAATGAGTTGTTATGAGTATAAAATAACAGTTGTTATAAAAGCAAAAACATTGAATAGATAATAGATTTGATGAGGAAGATGGATAGTGAAGAATATTGATTAAAAGAAATTTTGATGTAGGTGTAGCAAATATAGAAAAACCAGTATTGGAGATATATAAACCTCCTCCATTGCCAACGATAACTTTGCCATTTCTATGATATGGTTGCCAATGCAAGGTTAATTTCTGGAATTTAGAAGTGATGTGATTATTTGCACCACTGTCAAGATACCATAGCTATTCAGGTCCCTGTTCCTCTTGAGTATGAGCTTCCATGTTGCTCACTGAGCGAGAGAATGTCTGCCTTGATAAGAAAAATCCATGTGGTGGTAATAATCATGGGCCTAATGATTTATCTTCCCATAAATTTGGCAAGAAGAAACCAAGATTTACCACCACCAGCCAAGATCCAATCCTAATCCAATCTTTTCTGCCCGTGACTCCAAACCAGAGTTTTAAAACTCGAACCGACCTGACGGGTCGAATTGGGACTCGGCCGACCCGGGCCTGGGACCGGTCCGGGTGGAGGCAAAAACCCGCTTGGAAATTGGCCTGGGGAAACCCGGTCAAACCCGGGTGAGACCCAATCAATTTTTTTTTTATATTGACAGTCATTAAATGACGTCGTTTTGGCCTTTTAAAAGGCCAAAACACTGAAGATTGAAGAGTGAAGAATAACGAAGCAATATCAGTTACAATTTGCAAACCTAATTAACTCAACTCTTTGAAACCCAATTGAGGAGTGGAGGACGTCTTGACCTTTGATCGCTGTTGTTTCTCTGTGAAAAAGGTTTGAATCTCCTTCTGAAACGCAACATTTTTCTTCTCTTCCTTCAACCTCCGTGTCCTGGCCTATTGCACCGGCTGCCTCTTCCCGGCCTATTGCATCGACTACCTCTTCCTGTTAGTATTACAACTACTCTTTCTTTCATTCTTTTTATCTCATATCACTGTTAGACTTGGGACTTTTGAAGCATAAAAGAGTGTGTGTGAGTGCAAGGACTATGAACTAACCCTTATCTAGTCAAAGGCATGGGCTTTATTTCATGGACATAAGGATTGTTAAATTGAAAACATAATCTGGGTTTTGCTTGTTTGATCAAAAGCAATTAATTGCGTGGTTAAAACTTGAATCTTGATCTTTATAGATTAGTTTTTGTCCATGATTTTTAGCTTGAATGAGGTTGATAGTGAACACCCAAATATCCAATATAGCTATTACGGTGTTACCATGATTCGGCAGTGAAAAGTGCGTTGTGTGGAGGTGTCTGTATTGTGTGGAATTGGATTGTTAGTTTGTTACAATTGTGTTGAATTACACGCCAAAAAATGCTGCTAGTTTGTTAATTCTTTTGCCTAATCAGATTTGTTAATTTCCTAGAGCATTGTGTTGAATCTATGCCATAGGAGTGAATCTATATTGAGTCTGTATTTAGTGTATTGTGTTGAATCTGTATTGTGTCAATTGCATTGTTAATTCTTTTGCATTGAATGAAAACCTTAGCGCTGTCATTGTTAATTTCCTAGAGCATCAACTGAGTAGTCTTTTTCTGTTATGTGTGATTAACAATGAGGCTGTCATTGTTAATCTAATGAATGGATTGCAAAGTGAGTTGGCTTGAAATTATATTCCATCTTATAAATTATGTCAGGTCTTAAAATGTCTTCACATGATGGTAGTACTCCAAGTAATGATCCTTCAACGGCCCAATCATCTCAACCTTCAATTTCTATGTCAAGTGGTAGTAGAGGAAGAACAGATTTAACATGGGGTCATTATAGAGAAGCTGCTGAACTTAGTGTTGGATGTAAAAAAATTAAATTAGTTTGTTTATATTATGCTAAAGTATTTGCGGGTGGTGGTATTAATCGATTTAAGTAACATTTAGTTGGAGCTAAAGGAGAAGTTGAACAATGTCACAAATATCCTCCTGATGTTTGACATCAAATGGTTTTGAATCTTAAAGAAAATGCTGAAACAAAAAAAAGAGTTAGAGAAATGCAAACAGATTTCAATCCATTTAATGCACAACAAAGGGAGCATGAAAAGATGATGATTAGGCACTTACAAGATGATGATGATGGTGATGATGATGATGAGGATGTCAATACTAAAAAACATAAGTTACCACCGAAGATTACAAAAAAGAAAAAGATTCAAAGCACCAGCATTGTAAAACAATCGGCTACAAGTTATGGAAAACAGAAGAAATCTGCAACATTAGGGACATATTTCATCTAGAGAACAACTCCTGGTGCTCAAAAGTCTCTTCAGAATTGTTGGCAAAGGAAGGAAGCAGTTGAACGGTGTGATATTGCTTTAGCAAAGTGAATGATTGATGCATGTGTGTCATTTAATGCTGTTAACTCTATGTATTATCAGCATGCCATAGATGTTGTAACATCTACGGGTCCTGGTTATAAAGGACCAAACTTGCATGCTATTCATGGTTATTACTTGGCAAAAGCGGTTGATGAAGTTAAGATTTATGTTGAGACTTATCGAGAGATTTGGAAGAAGACTGGTTGCACATTAATGGCTGATGGATGGACAAATCAGAAGAGGAGGACTTTAATTAACTTCTTAGTATATTGTCCTAAAGGAACAATTTTTTTTTAAAACTGTGGATGTATCAGATGTCTCAAAGACTGCTACATTGTTGTATCAGTTGTTTAAAGAGGTTGTTTTATATGTTGGGGTAGAAAACATTGTGCATATGGTGACTGATAATGCTGCAAATTATGTTGCTGCTGGCAAGTTATTGATGGAAGAATTTCCTTCAATATTTTGGTCTCCTTGTGCTGCTTATTGCATCAACCTCATACTCTAGGACATTGGTAAATTGCAGTCAATTTGTTGTGTTGTTGAGCATGCTTCTGGTATCACAAAGTACATTTATAATAATTGTTATCCATTTTATTTAATGGGGAAGTTCACTGGAAGAAAAGAAATACTTCGTCCAGCTCCTACTCGTTTTGTTACCAATTTCATAACATTACAAAGCATTTTAGCTCATAAAGATGAGTTGAGAGCTATGGTGACATCTAGGGAATGGATCTCATCTGCTTATGCTAAAGATAGCAAAGGAAAAAAGTTTGTTGAGAGTGTGCTAGACTCTCTATTTTGGGAAGATTGTGCGATAATTGTGCGAATGAGTGAGCCTTTAATTCGAGTTCTACGAATGGTTGATGGTGATGATAGACCTTTGATGGGATATTTGTATGATGCTATTCATCGTGCAAAAGAAGAAATGATGAGGAGATTTCAAAAGAGAAGGGCTAGAGTGAAACCTTTCATAGACATTATCAATAATCGGTGGGAAGGATAATTTTATAGAAATCTTTATGCAGCGGTATTTTGGTTGAATCCTCGATTTCAATATGATGCAAGTATAATGGATAAACATATGAGCACCATTTCTGGGCTTCTAGATGTTCTTGAGAAGTATGCACATGAAAATCTACCATTGCAAAGTAAGATTACAAGTGAGATGAAGTTGTTTAGGAATGCTGAACATGACTTTTGTCGAGTGTCTGCAATAAATAATCTCACCCTTATGCCTCCAGGTATATAATTTTTATATTTAATAATATTATTTGACATAGTCTTCTTTTACTTATTATTTTTTTGTATAGATGAATGGTGGATGACATATGGAACCAGTGCTCCCAATCTACAACAGTTGGTTATACGAGTGTTAAGTCAAACTTGTAGTTCTTCGGGATGTGAGAGAAATTGGAGTATATTTGAACATATTCATTCCAAGAAGAGAAATAGATTGGAGCACCAAAGGCTTAATGACGTTGTTTATGTCAACTGCAATCGAAGATTGAAACAAAAGTATTTTTCTTTTCTCTAATTCTTTAAATATTATTTTATCTTGTTTAGTAATATTATTAATACTTATATTGTGTTTATCTTCACTTTTAATATATAGAAATTATTGGAAATGATGAAATTATAATCCAATTAATGTTGAGACAATTTGTGACATTGAAAATTTGGTAATAGAAGATGACTCGTCAATCTTGACAACTGAAGAAGCAGAGAGTTTTCACCAAGCTCTATCAACTATAACCATACAAGATACTTTAGATGATGGTAATTAATGATTGATTATTTAGTGATAAATATTATTTAAAATAAAGTTTTGTTTAACACATAATATTTATTTATTAATTGTATTTGAAATGTAGATGTCATAAATGTTACTGATATTGAAGATGATTGTGACGATGAAGTTTCAAATGAGCGTGCTGATGATTTATTAGGTGTTGACGAGATTGACTCAATTCCATCGACATTTGATCTAAATTGTGCTCCTATGGATACAAAAGAACTTAATGTGTTCATTCAACAAAAGTGAATGTGTTGTTGATTTAGAATTTATGTTGTTGGATGTTTTGTTTTAAATATTTTAGAATTTATGTGGTTTTGATGTTTTGTTTTAAATATTTTAATATTTATATTTGGTTTGTGTTTTGGATATTGAATTAAATTAATGTTGTTGGTTTATAATTTAAATTTGGTTTATGTAAATGTTGCATTGTAACTAGTTATGTGTTTTTTTTATAGGTGTTTTTTTTTGTTGACTCGGGTCAACCCATCTGACCTGTGACTCGATCACTTGACTGGGTCAATAACCGGGTTGGGTTTCAAAACTATGCTCGAAACCGCAATCCACTAGAGTTTCCAAACAATTTTCTTCTTACCACCACGGATTGTTTCTTAGCAGTCCAAGAGATCAGACATGAGCCTGGATAAATGTAGTATCCTAAGGTAGATCTCCGATTATCCGGATTACCAGCCCAATAATCCTCTCTAAGCTCTTTTCACTCACACGTTACCATCTGAACTAACAACTTTTAAACAAGCTGCAAGGAATCAAGATTGTTTGAATGCAATGACTGCTGAATATAATGCATTGCTGACTAACAAAACTTGATCACTTTGTCCACGACCAAGACATAAACATGTTGTGAGGAACAAATGGGTTTTCAAAATAAAACAACATGCTGATGGCATTATTGATAGGTATAAGGCAAGATTGGTGGCGAAGGGATTTGATCAAGTTGTTGGTCTTGATTTTATTGAGACTTTTAGTCCAGTTATTAAACTTGTTACTATTCGGTTAGCCCTTGCTTTATTAGTACATTATAATTGGTCAATCATACAACTTGATATTTCTAATGCCTTTCTCCATGGGTATCTTGAAGAGGAGATTTATATGGAGCAACCTCAAGGTTGTCTTAAGCTCTCTTGGAACTTGGATTCATTGCCTCAACTGAGGACACTTATTTATTTATTTATCATCATAGCAATATGTGTGTTTTTGTGCTCATATATATCAATGTCATTATTGTCACCAATAATGCTGTTATGATCATTGATAGTCTTATCTCTAATCTCGACTCTAAATTTGCTATCAAGGATCTTGGATCACCATCTTATTTTTTAGGTATTCACATAACCAAGACAGAAAATGACTTGCATTTCCATCAAGGTAAATATGTTGTTGACCTTCTACATCGCATGAAAATGACTGGTGCTAAACCTGCACCAACACCATGCATAACAGGTGCCAAACTCTCAAAATTCTCAGTAGATCCTCTTAGTGACCCTACTGAATACAGAAGCATGGTAGAAGCATCTGATATATCTTATAATATCAATTTCTCTATTGTCCTACAAATATTCATTTCACTACTGCTAAAAAGGAGTTAAAATAGTTTTCAATTTAACAAGGGTTCATTTCAACTTAATAGCTTCTGTGACTCTAATTGAGCTGGTAATTCAGATGATCGGAGATCTAGCTTAGGATACCGCATTTATCTAGGTTCATATATGATCTCTTGGATTGCTAAGAAACAATTTGTGGAGGCAAGATCAAGCACTGAAGTTGAATAGCAATCAAAGACATATACAGTAGCTGAACTTTACTGCTTGAGAATGCTATTCAAAGAACTTTATATATCTTTACCAGTTGCACCTTGTATTTGGGTTGACAATATCAGTGTTTTAACACTATCTTCAAACCCTGTTGTTTTTCATGCGAGAACAAATCATATAGAGATGGACACCATTTTATACATGAGAAGATCTTTAACAAAGATATACAAGTTAAATACATTTCCATCTAACCTTCAGACATCTTCACTAAACGTCTCTCCTCCTTATGTTTTCTTTCTTTTATAGACAAACTAATGGTTCACAATCTTCCCATCAGTTTGAAGGAGGCTGATAGAGATAAACCTTCTTGATTAGTAACAAATGAGATCGTGTTTATCTTAAAGATAAATATATATATGTTTAGCTTCTTATCTCATTGTATTCCATTCTTAAATTGCCGTATATCATCTATATTAAGCTGATATCTGCAATCAGTTTTTCCGCAATTCATTTCAGTTTCTAACTTTAATTTGTGTGATCAGACCAACCATAATCGATTTCCATTGGTATCATAAATTCCTTACTGCATGTAATACGTTGGCATTTAATACAAATTAATTTGCTTGGCTAATCTGACGTTGCATCCTTCACCAGTTCATAATGTACGTTATTTGACCTCTTAGTTTCTTTCTTCTTACGGTGATGCACTGCTATTTCTGCCTTGCCCAATACAATAATGTATAAAGCCTGCCAGAATACCTTTTGTTTTTATGAGAGAACACATATAATACCTGGTGATTGCGGCGGAAGCTTACTTTTCTTTGTGTGTGTGTGTTTTAATATTGCAGGAGAAATTAAGGATTGCTGTTCTGGTTTCCAAAGCTGCATTTCAATCTATCCAAGGTGAGGTTGTTTCGAATTTAGTTAATTAAGCTTAGATAGTTCTACAGCCTCTTCGTAACTGATAAATGATAATTATAGAAATGGAATGTTTTCAGGTTTCTCCCCAAGCGACTATACCACACCTGCACAAGTCATGGCTGCAGGTTTTGACAATATGCGCTGATGAGTTAGGATCAATTGTCGAAGGCCACGATGACAAGAAGCTCAAATTTTACGGTGGGATAAATGGCGTTGCAGAAAAGCTCTGCACTTCAATGACTGATGGGCTAACCACCACGAATAGTGTGATCTACTGAATCACAGACAAGAGACTTACGGGATCAATAAGTTTGCTGCGAGCCAAGTTAGGAGTTTCTGGATTTTTGTTTGGGAAGCACTTCAGGATATGACACTAATGATACTTGGGGTGTGTGTTTTTGTGTCTTTAATTGTTGGCATAGCAAAAGAAGGCTGGCCGAATGGAGCTCATGATGGCCTCGTAATTGTTGCAAGTATCTTGTCAGTCGTGTTTGTGACAGCTGTAAGTGATTATCGTCAATCGTTACAATTCAGGGATTTGGACAAAGAGAAAAGGAAGATAACCATTCAGGTCACTAGTAATGGATTTAGGCAGAAATTGTCCATATATGATTTGCTTCCTTGTGATAAAGTGCATCTTGCTATTGGAGATCAAGTACCTGCAGATCGATGGGCTTTTTATTTAAGGCTTTTCTGTATTAATGGAGGAGTTGAGTTTAACTGGTGAAAGTGAGCCCGTAATGGTAAATTCTGAAAATCCTTGTATGCTTTCTGGAACTGAGGTTCAAGATGGATCATGCAAGGTGATGGTTGCCACTGTTGGGATGAGAACCCAATGGGATAAATTGATGGCAACTCTAAGTGAAGGAGGAGATGATGAAACTCCACTGCAGGTAAAATTGAATGGAGTGGCAATCATTATTGGGAAGATAGGCCTTTCTTTGCTGTAGTGAGTTTTGCAGTTCTGATCCAAGGATTATTTAGCCGTAAATGGCAAGCAGGGACTTACTTTAGCTGGTCTGGAGATGATGCATTGGAGATGCTGGAATACTTTGCAATTGCAGTTACAATTGTTGTTGTTCAGTTCCGAGGGGCTACCACTGGCTGTGACGTTAAGCCTTGCCTTTTCCATGAAGAAGATGATGAATGATAAAGCACTTGTCCGTCATCTGGCAGCATGTGAGACTATGGGGTTAGCCACAAATATCTACAGTGACAACAGGGACACTAACTACGAATCATATGACTGTTGTGTAATCATGCATTTGCATGAATGTCAAGGAAGTTGACCTACCTACTAAGGCTTCTAGCTTGTTCTCTGAAATCCCTGCTTCTTCTGGAAAACTTCTCTTGCAGACATTATTTAACAACACTGGGGGTGAAGTCATTGTTAACAAATATGGAAAATGCGAAATTTTAGGAACACCCACTGAGACTTCTTTGTTGGAGTTTGGCCTATCTCTTGGTGGAGATTTCCAGGCAGAGCGACAAGCAGTGAAACTTGTTAGAGTTGAGCCTTTCAATTCCAAGAAGAAGCAAACGGGTGTAGTGGTGGAGCTTCCTGAAGGTGGTTTGCGAGCCCACACCAAAGATGCTTCAGAAATAGTTTTGGCTGCTTGTAACAAGGTGATCAATTCAAATGGTGACGTTATTCCCCTGGATGAAGAATCCATTAACAACCTTAAGGCTACAATTGATCAGTTTGCTAGTGAGGCTCTTAGAACTCTCTGTCTTGCGTATATGGTGCTGGAAAGTGGGTTCTCCCCTGATAATCCTTTACCACATTCCGGGCACACTTGTATAGGGATAGCGGGTATCAAAGATCCTGTTTGTCCAGGCGTCAAGGAGTCTGTTGCAGTTTGCCGTTCAGGGGGTATTCCTGTAAGAATGGTTACAGGAGACAATATAAATACTGCCCAGGCTATTGCAAGGGAATGTGGGATTCTTACCGATGATGGTATAGCCGTTGAGGGTCCAGACTTCCGAGAAAAGAACCAGGAAGAGTTGCTCCAACTAATTCCCAAAATTCAGGTGTTTCTTACTTTCATGTTTAACAAAGATCTAACTGCAATTAAATTTCTCAGTTGTGAAAAGAGTTTGTCTCGCCAAGACTAACAAATTTGAATTCATTTGTAGGTGATGGCTCGATCTTCTCCACTTGACAAGCATACACTAGTGAAACATTTGTGTACTTTCGGTGAAGTTGTTGCAGTAAGGTGATGGAAGGATGCCCCAGCACTCCATGAAGCAGATATTGGTCTAGCAAAGGGCATTGCTGGGACTGAGGTTAGTTTATTCTAATTCTTTAAAGGAATCCAGTCAAATTTTCTTAACGTAAAAAAAAAAAGCCTAAGCAATAACAATTCAAGTAAGTCTAAGTTAATATATGAAATCAAAATAATAATAATAAAAAAATATGTTACAAAGTTCAAGGTTTGATAACTGAATGCTAAATGATAAAACAAAAAACAAATTAAAAAATTATAACATCGAAGAAGAAAATTCGAGTCAATCTAGGCTACTTAACTACATGCCTCGCGATATGAGAATGAGATAAAAAAAATAAAATTTTAAAAAAAGGGCCTAGTAAGAAAAAAGATCCAAGTTCAATTAAAAATACATTAAAAAAACCTGAGTTAATCTGGAATAACTTTACTTACCTTCTCTTAGGATAACCTGATAGAAAGAAAGGTTAAAAATGATGAAGTTCAAGGGCCAAAAATTTAAAGTCAAATGATAAAAATTAAAAAATATCAATGTCATAAAAAAATGTTTACAGAAAAAAACACGAGTTAATTCGAGTTAACTTGACTAACCCACCACCTATGTTGTGAGAACACGATAAAAAAAATTAGACTCCCAAAAGAAGACCTAGCAAAAAAAACCAAATTTAAATAAAAAATATTAAAAAATAAAACTCGAGCTAACTCGGGATAACTTGACTAACCCATACTCAGGATAACCCAACAGAAAGAAAATAAAAAAATCATAAAATTCAAGAGCCAATAATTTAATGTCAAAGGATGAATTTTTTTTATATCAACCTCATAAAAAATCTACCAAAAACATTCAGAGTCAACTTAGGTTAACTCGACTAACCTGTTACCCAGTATATGAAATCGGGATAACTCAATAAAAGAAGAATAAACAATGAAGCCAAGGATCTCATAACCAAATATCAAATGATGAATTGGAAAAAATATATCAATTTTTAATAAACAATTCCAGAAAAAGCCGAACTTAATAAGGCCCAAGTCATGAAACAGGGATTACCTCGTAGAAAGACAATCATAAAAAAATAACAAAGTAAAATTTCTAAATATAAAATAATTTAAAACTCAAACAATATGGACCGAATACGGTATAAAAACAAAATGAAAGAAAATAATTAGGGGGTAAATTGAAAAACAAAATAAATTAAGAAAATGATAAAAAATATAATTGAAAGAATAAGGATCAAATTGGATAAAAAACAAAATGAAATAAAATGATGAGGGACAAAATAAAATAAAATAAAATAATCAAAAGAATGAGGACTAAAATTGAATAAAAAAATAAATTCCATAAAATGATAAGGGATAAAATTTTAAAAAAAAACATTAATTAAGAAAAGTATATAAAACACATAAAAAGAGCAATAAAAAAAGTAGGAGGACCAAATTAGATATAAAAATAAATGGAATAAAATACCCACAAATAAAATTAAAAAAAGCTAAGCTTCAAAAAGCATCAAAAGAAAAATAAATTGTAATGAAAAAAATGAGGGTCAAGATCGATAAAATTATGAATTGGAGGACATAATTGTTTTTGGAAAGGGTTGGCGCGAATATCAAAGGCGTGAGAGACGAAAGAATAAAAATATCATCACAGCCCAACCAGACCTTTGTCGTGAGCACATATCACATTGTTGGAAAGAGGATGACTAGCCACTCCTAACACCACTAGGGGCTGACGCTTGTAGTTTTTTTAATAATATTTAATTACCTAAAATTACCAAACAACACCTAACTAAATTCAAAAATACAAAAAAAAAAAAACAGAATGAAAAGACCAGTACGCCATTGAAACGAGCCTTATTTTTTTTAACTCAAGGATAATTTCATAATTTAACTGTTTTAAAAAATAAAAAAGACAAAGAAGCTCTTTTATATATGTTCACTTTTCTCTCTCTTTTAAAGGTATGATCGTAACTTTACTATGCAATTTTTTTTTTTAAAATAAAAGAGCTTATGACCGAAAAGTTAACATTTTTTTTTCACTTTTAAAGGCAAAATAGTCTAACTACTTAACTATATTGATTAAATCACTTTTGGTTCGGAATATTTGTTCAACTCAGTACTTAAATCTAAATTTATATGACTTAAAATCCAATCAAAGCTCATCATATAACCAAACCCACCAGCTTCTTCAAATTCAGGAACATGGGTCCCGTTGTTTGGTTTATTGGCTCATTGTTTCCATCTTTCTCAACTACATCATTGATATCACAATCTTTTTTCTCATCATCTAGTTCAGATTTATTATAACAATATAGTGCTGTTACCACCCCCAAACCAAGGTTCCACATGCATCATTTCTTAAACTAAAGTTAGGTTCATTACATCACCAACTGTCCTAGACAAATATGTTGCATATAATAATTTTATGGCTCTTTGACTGTAACTTGAAACTCGAGTCAACTCCTAACTTAAAGAGTTTCCTACTTAAGTAGAGCTCTAATATTTGCTATGATCAACTCAACCAATGAATTAAAACTCATATCACTAATAATGGAAACATCGAGATAATAATTCGGATGACCTCTATCCAACACCCTCCAAGTAATATCAACATCAAATAAGACCAAATTCCAACCAATTCCTTGACACACTAAATTTTTTAATTCATTGAATGAAATATCTAATCTCAAGCTATACAACTCTGTTCTTCCTTCATGATATTTAAATTTATCAAATGAAATATCTAATCTCAAGTTATATAAACTTAGGACTTCCTTTATGATAAAAGATAGTGTTATCACTATCGATGATTTTACCATCATAACAACATAAAATTCCCATTATATATAAAAGGCTTGTTTTGTGAAAATCACAACAAAACACAATGCTAATTTGTCAATATAAAAAATTATTTAAGTTACATTAAAAAATTCAAAATTAACAAAAATCATAAAATAAACCCTAAAACCCCAACACTAACATAATCAACACAATATAATTCATTGATTTTTTTTACTAAATAAGAAAATATACACCCTTAACTTATTTTATATCTAATTAATCTTCAATTAGACAAAATAAAAAAAACCTTAAAAATTATTATTCTAAAAAATTCACAAATTAACCAAGTTAAATAATAAATTAATAGAGGGAAATGTTAATAAACCTTAAATTGGTTACATTGAGCACTTATGGGTGGCGGCGGCGGCAATGGCAGGGACAATGGAAGAAATCACTGGTTGTCTCATGTAGATGGTTAGAGAGAGAAATTATTTCTCATGTGCTGGAATAAAAATTACTTTTTCAAAGTCGCTAGTTTAGAGAACAAGTTCATTCAAAATGAAAAAGTGAAAAGAGTGCTCATTTTCCTAGAATGCCCCCACCTTAACTGGAAATTAGTGACCTCATCATCTATTGGCGCGCATCAGGATTTCAGGCATCGCTCTATAGATGTGCGCATTATTTTGGAAGGCAACGGACCATATCGAAGAGAACCCTCTCATCATTTCAATGAATAATGCCCCGCTCTCCACCGTCTATATTCGTGGCCTGCGTAAACCTCATCAATCTGGACCGTCCAATCAGCAAGCCCTAGCCTGAGATATGTTCCGTTACTGTGAAGTGGGATGGATATCAAACTCAATCCATGGCAAAATCCCACGATGAAAATTATAGATAAAAAAAGAGAGAAGGTGCCACTGCGACAACACGTGGCAAGTGGCGACCCTCACGAGGAGGACATTGACACCTTTTCAATTTCTTCAAGTGAACCGTCCATCGCCTGCAGCCTCTCGCCCACTAATTTTCTTCGACTACATTTTCTCACTTTCTAACACAACTGAATATATTACATTGGAGACAGGTACACGTACGTGAGCTAACTGCCCACATCTGCTCTCTCTCTCTCTCTCTCTCTCACGCAAACAGTAATAATCATCAACTGATTGATCATTATCCATCTTTGGAAGGGCTGTGCCAGTTTCAGTGCTATAAGGTATTATAGAAGTGAGGCTTTGGAACCATGGAGAAGGAGCTCTTTGAAGCACCATCACCACCACCACCTATTCTTTCACAGGATGGGCACATGGTTAGAGTGGCTGCTGGCATGTGCATGTAAAAGGGCTGTGCCAGTTTCAGTGCTTTAAGTTCTTGTAGCTCTTTTTGTAACCTCCTATTCTCATCTGTTAGTGCTTCACAGCACTTCTTCAGGAACTCAAAGTCCACTTCAGTTTGCTTGAGTTTTGTCCTGCAGAGTATTACCGACCACCATTAATTCAGATTCTTTTCTGATAAAGAAAAACAAAAAAGAAACCCTCCAGCTTAATTATGATAGTTTGAGATAGCTTTATTGATTAAAGCAGGTAGTTGTACTTCGCTGATTTAAGCACAGGTACCTTGGTGCTGAAAATGCTTCAGATGGTTCTTCTTCAGGGATAAGAAACATATTTTGTGGGGCTTTTGGGTGTGTTATGGATATCATGGAACATGTTTCATGGAGATAATTTTGTAACTGTTAAATTTAAAGATTATCTTCTTAATTACCTGGCTCTCCTGTTTTGAAACCATACTTCTACTTGTCTCGGCCGTAGATTCAGCTGCCTTGCTAAAGCTTCCTTCTGCTTCTGTTTGTTTATTAAAGAAGGATCAAGTACTCTTAATCACTAGATTAATAGACATATAGATTTATACAAAACCACGAATCAAAATAAAATAGAGATTAATTATTTACAGGATTGAGGTTGCTGTGTTGTTTGAAGCTTTCCTCCAAAAGGGCAGATTGCTCTTTGGTGAGCCTAAGTTTCTTTCTGGCATTGGTTCCATCTTCATCCTCGTCACTCACTCTTGAAGAAATCCTCTCTACCTCTATATCTTCACAGCCAAGGTCTCTTTCCCTCTTAACCCTACCGCTAGAGAAAGAAGAAACAGCGCTCTGATCAGGAGAAGCTTGACGATACAATAACAGATCATGAGCAACAATAGACACCTCACAACCTTTCTCTCCATCCATGGTCTTTTGGCGAGAACCATGGCTATAAGTTTCAGAAGAAAGAACCAAACTAAGTGACAGCTCAAAACTTGTACTCGTTAATGGCTTGTGGTCAAACTTGAGGGATGGCTTAATCTGAGGCCTTATAAGTCGATTGCTGTAATCACCTGGCTTTGATGTACTACTCTCTAGGTCTGTTAAAGGTGTGAGGCCTAGCCCCAGAACAAGGCCAGTACTGCACCCATCATCAAGACAACCCATTATTAGGTGCAAGCAAGAGCAGTCTCTTATAAAACGAAGGGAATAGAAAAGGAAGAGGAAACGATGGATCAGCTGGGGAGAGTACGTCGTCTGAGAGAAATGGGAAGAGAATGAGTTGAGACTTTTTATTTGTGTTTAAGGGGGAGGAGGGTGTGATAATCGATCAAGAAACGAATCTTAGGGCATGAAAATCATGAAACACCATATTTCTCTTCTCTCTATACAAAGGTTGACCATTTGAATGAACCCTGCTAGCTAGCCATCATTATCGTGACAAACAAGCATGGGAAACTCTCTCAGGAGCGGAGCAGCTCACATGGTTTCTGGGCAACACATCAAGAGAATGATTCGCTTCGACCTTCGCCACCCATTAACGTACCAAAAGTAACTATTAACACTTTGCTTTTCGGTGTGTGTGTTTCCCTTTACATGCATCAATTATTAGCCAAGATATATGCTTTATTTACGCGTATTTTATGTCTTCGATCGGCAGCCTGGGGCTACTCTCCTTTAATTACTTTACTACCTTTCTGTTCCATTCTTCCACTGCAAACTATGCCGTTTCTATGCGCCCTCATTCAAAGATTGCTTTCAAATAACAAGGGTTAAAAAAGAAATGCAAATACGTCTCCAAGGGAAGTGGTCACGTGTTCGAGGGCCAATTTTTGGATTTCTTAAACTGTTTTCTTTTTATTATTTAAAATTTTTTAAAATCAATTTTTTTAAATATAAGAAATATATTAAGAATGTATTACACAAATTTATTGGAATATAATTAATTATGGTGAAATATAATGATATTATAGAAGAACTTTAGTGGCATAGCAATTACAAAAGGTTTTCACTCTATTTTCATAGCTATAAGAGGTAAAGATGGAATTCACGATAGAAATACCAAAGAAAAAGATGGTGGTGAAAAAAGCAATCATTTTTCTAGATTAAAATTTTCAGATTAAAATAAATAAAAAATATTATTTTTTTATAGTTAAAAAGGTTTGGAGTAGCACCAAATATTTTAATTATTATAAATTCTGACTGGTCTTCAGAATTTGGATAAGAAAAATGATTGTGTATAGAAAGCATAATATTATATGTACTACATCTATGATACATGCAAAATATAAAAACTATTTTTTAAAAATTTGTTTTGGTATTTTCAAGAAATGCTAAATCATACAATGCATTTTTTCTGTATTTTTTTTTATTAAAAATACAAACATGATTTTATGATTTTTTTGAAGAAACTTTGCCATATGAAATTAAAACATAAATATATATTTTTTGAAAGTAGGATTTTTGTTTTTTTTTCTTAAATGTTTTTTTTAAACCCAAAAAGCATCTTATGCATAAGTTTATAATCCTAAATATTAAATATAAAAAGGTAAAAAATAATATGAAAAAATCAAAATTAATTGTAAAATGGTTCTTAAAAAATCTAAAAATAATTAAAATTAAACTAGGGTATATTT
>Ga0325404_1001351_pt1 | contig 26018 bp, 12 predicted proteins | sample PopdelMetagenome_18_FD_205664 | JGI IMG/M metagenome (GOLD analysis project Ga0325404, IMG submission 205664) | Populus deltoides microbial communities from Bellville, Georgia, United States - Xylem-Control-R1 | ecosystem: Host-associated > Plants > Phyllosphere > Stem > Wood/Secondary xylem...
TTATTATTATTATTATTATTATTTCCCGGAAGAAGTTGTACTTGCACTCGCCACTACTTCCTTCCTTCCTTCCTTCGTTCCTTGGTTGCCTCCAATCATTTTCCTCTCTGTTTCTCTCTCTAAAAAAAAAATCTCTCTTAATAATTATTATATTTGCTTATTTTTTCATTCTAATTTCCCGGCGGGAGAGAAGGCAGAGGTGGGAGAAGAGTAAAAGAAAGATACAAAGATACTTCTACGAAACTCCTTCTCGTGATTATATACATACATATATATATATATATATATATACATATATTTTTTTTTCCATTGTAGCAGTGAAGTTAAAAAGAAAAAAAGTAATTTGATCGTCAATACAAAAGGCTTAATTCGTTAGCTTCTTTGTTTGGATTCTGTCTTCAATGCCCTCTTCTTAACTGCTCTCTCTCCCTCCCTCTCAAAATAAGGTACTCTTTCTCTCCCTTTTTTTAATCATAGGTAATTCGTAGTTTAATCTCTTAGAGTTTGATCTTTGATTGTTTTATTTTCTTTCTGGTTAGGGAGTTAATGATGCTGTTTGGAGTTTTTGTTTTTTTGGGCATGCTAAATTTGATTTTACAATAATAATAATAATAATAATAATAATAATAATAATTAATATTATTTTTCGTTTTGGCTAATTTCTGGTTTTTGGAGCTCAGGGTTGACTCGAAATTGAGTGAACTGCGGAGTGAGCTTTATGAGCTGCTGCTGACCTGATATATATTTTATTTTGTTTGGTTGCATGATTTGAATTAAATCAAATTTTGCTATTTTTGGTGTTGCTGGGTTTTTGTTTTTTCTAGAGTGTTGACTGGGTGCCTACCGCTAGTGTTTTTGTGTGCTAATTTTTTGTTCACACGCCTGTTTTTAGCCTCTATAAGATTTAACATGTGATTGAGAGTGTAATTTTGCAGAATTAGAACATGGAATTTCTTTAATTGATAGATTGGGAGTAATGTATCTGGATTAGGGATTGTTTTTTCTTTTTATATTTTGTCTGCTGAAAATATAGGAAATTGCTTGTTGAACTCAATTAAAGTCTTCTGATCAGTACCGAATTGATCTTACCTTATTTCGTTGCACGATAAATTTATGTTCATGTCTACCCTTTCAATGGTTGAGTGTCTGTTCTTTTCCAATTGCTGTGTTAGTGAGAAGAGAATAAAAATGGAGCAAAACTCAAAGGACGCAGTACCTGGTAAGTCTCCTGATGCATTCCTTTTCTTTTGACCCCTTCATATCTTGAAAAACTAACACACACACATGCCTATTTTTTGTTAGTGTAGATGTATGCTTTAAATTGATAATGTCTTGATTGGACTTCTGTGTATGTTTATAGGTCCATCAAAAATTCCAGCTGTTAATAGTAGTAAGAAGGTGGTCACTGGTGCATGGGGCATCCCACTTAGAATTGATGCATTTCAGTCATCGAGTGATGCAAGCTTGTTTTCGAGTTCATTGCCTGTCCTTTCACATGAAAAGCGTATGTCTAAAGCTCTTCTTGCTAGGTGTTATGGATTTTTTCTGATAACACATATTTTTTATTTTGAATTTTTTTGGGTCCATGCAGTGAACTTTAACGATTCAGAGAATTATGGTCGATCTATTGATGATAGCCCACCTAACTTGAATAATCTCGACCTAGAAACTGAGGTTACTGATCTATTCGAAGACATCGAACCAAGTGCAATTGGAAATTTGCTTCCTGATGATGATGAGCTTCTTGCTGGCATAATGGATGATTTCGACCTTAGTGGGTTGCCTAGTCAACTGGAGGATTTGGAAGAAATTGATCTCTTTGGTCCTGGAGGGGGGATGGAGCTAGATTTTGAATCCCAAGAAAGCCTTCGTATTGGTATGTCCAAGCTAAACATGACTGATGGGATTCCTGCAAATGGGGTTGGTCATTATGCTCTTCCAAATGGTGTGGGAACAGTGGCTGGGGAACATCCATATGGGGAGCATCCTTCAAGAACATTATTTGTTCGGAATATCAATAGTAACGTGGAGGACTCTGAATTGAGATCTCTCTTTGAGGTATGTTCACAATTGTTAGAATGCCAGATGTCACTCATCTAAAAATGATTGTTCCCTGTTGCTTTACTGTTTATTGCTTGCTTAAAGAATAGCCATGTTGATCATGCTAAATCCTTTCTGAAAATTTGTCCATATTTGGATCACCACATACTTGATTGGTTCATACATCGTGATTATGGTTATTTGTCATAAATGGCTTTTTCCCGAAACACTGTCAAAGTTATCGAAGCCTTTTAGATGATAGAACAATTACTTTGCATTGACTCTACTTACCTGCTTTCTTTCTCTTCTGCAATTTCTGATTGAGAATGTGCTATTGTTTTTTAGTATTTTCAAGCAACCTATTTCTCTGGTTTTAAATCAATATATAAAATTTGTGATGGTGCAACTCGCATCAGTATTTAGCTAATGTGATAAACTTTTATAATGATCTCTAATGACTGGTTTTTTGGATTCATCTGATTAAATTTAAATTAAATTCCTGACCTCTTTATTGTATTTGTTTATATTTTGATGTCAGGATGTATATAGTGTTGTTTTTTGTTAATTGCAAATTAGATATGAAATTTGTTGTTTCACATTGCTGTTGATGAAATCAATTTAGTTAAAATACGCGTCAATTAAGCTTGGGGGTAGCCATAAGCTTAATTATATAGATGTGAAGTTTTTCTCAATAGCTAGTGCTTACTCTCAAACCTTTTCAATTCTTGTAGCAATATGGGGATATCAGAACATTATACACTGCTTGCAAGCATAGAGGCTTTGTGATGATATCTTACTATGATATTAGAGATGCTCGGACTGCAATGCGTGCTCTGCAAAATAAGCCCTTAAGGCGGAGAAAACTGGACATTCATTTTTCAATTCCCAAGGTTTAAATAAAAAGTTCATTTAAATTTGTTCATTTTGACACTTTTGATCACTTCAACATCTTTATCAAACATTATTTCCTGCCACATATCAGGATAACCCTTCAGAAAAAGATGTAAATCAAGGAACTCTTGTGGTCTTCAATTTGGATACATCTGTATCAAATGATGACCTTCGCCTAATATTTGGGGCATATGGAGAGGTCAAAGAGGTACGTGTTAGGGGGTTCTATTTGATTATTTATTATTTGTTGCTTGGAGTGATTCTTGTATATAAGCATCTGAGTCTTTCATTATCTTTACGGCTGTTGTTTCACTTCATTGAGAACACAGATAAGAGAAACCCCACACAAGCGGCACCATAAATTCATTGAATTTTATGATGTTAGAGCTGCGGAGGCAGCTCTCAGAGCATTAAATAAGAGTGATATTGCTGGGAAACGCATTAAGCTTGAACCTAGCCGCCCTGGTGGAGCACGTAGAAAGTAAGTATTAGTATGATGTCGCTGATGCATAGCAATTCGTGCTTCTGCTTTCTTTGTGGAATTGATTCTTGCTCGTCTTCAAATTTTTTCCACAAATGCAATGGATGAAAACGTTTGTTCATGTGAGAGAAGTTATTAATCAATACAAAAAAGTTCCCAAAGCCTCTCTGTTATGTTTAGTTAAGCCTATATTATGTGGTGCACTAGGAAACCCCTCCTCCTCCCTCTTTTAGAAAAAGGTTGGTGAAACAATGCCTTCGAAAAAACGACAGTCATATTTATGCTAATCTAAACAGTGATGGCAGATTGATACTTCCTTTAATGAGTACTATGCATGGGTATCTCATGGAAAGAAGCGTCAGCTGGAAATATGGTGTATTAAACATAGTTTAGGAATTATTAGTTGGTTATTAACATTTTGAATGTCAGTTCCATTTTTCTTCCATGCATGAAATTAGTGAAGATCTACATGTTTAAGAAAGTAAAACAGACAAGAATATTGTTTATCCAAAGCCTAATCTACATTAATATGACAATTTCTGTAAATTTATAGTAACTTGGAAGCAAATTCAGGATCCTGATAAAAATGAGACTATAATGCCAGGATCCTTGGTTTAAGTGACAACCATCACCCTTCTGTATTGTGTTCATATCTGCAGAGTGGTTGTCACCGCTTGCTTTGATATTTTTTGTTTTTTATTCACATGACATGGTTGGGTCTTCAAAGTATAAACTACGTATATTTCTTGAGTCTCCTTTATAGCATGATCTATGTTATATTCATTGATCATCCTGAAGTTAAGAGTCTTTTATATGTAGTATAATGCAGCAAATAACTCAAGAGCTGGAACAAGATGAAGTACGAAGTTTCCGACATCAAGTAGGCTCACCAGTGGGGAACTCTCCTCCAAGTAAATGATTTCTTAAGTTTCTATATGATTGTATGAGAACTCAGTTATTTTTAAGCATTTTCTATCAGCTCCAAGGACCTGTACTGTTGAAACTCTTTTTAGATTATGGGCTGAACCATTGTTACTGCCATGACAGGTACTTGGTTACAATTTGGCAGCCCAGTTGAACATAATCCATTGCATGGATTTAGCAAGTCCCCAGGACTTGGAACTTTCAGCCCCGTAAATGGAAATAATTTGCCTGGGCTGGCTTCAATTCTCCCCCTTCATGTGTCTAACCCTGCAAAGATTGCCCCAATTGGAAAGGACCATGGAAGGGTTAACCATGCAAACCAGATGCTTGCCAACCCGGGATCAATGCAAGGGGCAGCCTATCAGCATTCTCGTTCATTCACTGACCAGAAATTGAGCACGAGTCCTGTTCCCATGTCTACTTTTGGGGAATCGAAATCAAATTCATCTGGTATAGGCACATTGACTGGTCCTCAGTTTCTCTGGGGAAGTCCTGCTTCTTACTCTGAGAGTGCGAGCTCCTCTGCTTGGCCAACATCATCTGTTGGAAATGCGTTTCCATCACATGGGCAAGGACAGGGTTTTCCACACATCAGCAGGCATGGATCTCTCCTCGGTTCACATCACCATCACGTGGGATCTGCTCCGTCTGTTCTTCCTCTTGATAGGCATTTTGGCTTCTTCCCAGAATCACCAGAAACATCCTTCATGAACCAAGTTGCATTGGGGGGTATGGGTTTAAATCGCAGCACTGGAAGTTATATGATGAACATGGGTGGCCATGCAGCTGTCGGTGCAGGCATTGGACTTCCAGGACCACCCCTGACTGAAAATGGTTCACCCAATTACAGGATGATGTCATTGCCTAGGCATAGTCCTATGTTTTTTGGGGCTGGTTCTTATTCTGGACCAGGGACAATTGGCAATGAGGGATTTGCTGAACGTGTTCGAAGTCGGCGAGTTGAGAATAGTGGGAGCCAGATAGATAGCAAGAAGCAGTATCAGCTTGATTTGGATAAAATCATTAGCGGGGAAGATAATAGGACAACTTTAATGATTAAAAACATTCCTAATAAGTAAGAGGACTGTTGTTTTGAAAATTACTTAGATGTTTGGTTTTGACTGAGTTGGTCACCCAATGATTTCTTATGCTATTGTTTCCCTTCTAGATATACTTCAAAGATGTTGCTGGCTGCTATTGATGAAAATCACCGTGGTACTTATGACTTTCTCTATCTTCCCATTGATTTTAAGGTAATAACATTTCAGAAAACATTCATTTGGTGTTATAAACATAACTTGTTCAAGTTGAATGTGCTGATGGCTGAACTGCTCTGGTTGCAGAATAAATGCAATGTGGGTTATGCCTTCATCAATATGGTGTCTCCTGCATGCATCATTTCCTTCTATGAGGTTGGTTTTGGTATCTTAATTGCTGTCTTAAATAATCAAATTATATGTACTTTTATGTCATCTATGTGGTAAAATCTAAATTAAGGTTGGTTTATGTTCATTAACAGAAATTTGTTGTTTGTCATTCTCTTTGTGAGTGTTTTGATTCTTAAAGAGTAAAAAAACACATCAGATTTTTAAACCGGACTGGCTGATCACAAATTCAGGCAATATATTGGCTAGACTCTTATGCATAAAACATTATGCAGGCATTTAATGGGAAAAGGTGGGAGAAGTTTAATAGTGAAAAAGTCGCTTCACTTGCATATGCACGAATTCAGGGCAAGGCTGCCCTTGTGACACACTTTCAGAATTCAAGCTTAATGAATGAAGATAAGAGATGCCGTCCAATTCTCTTCCACTCTGAGGGCCAAGAGGCTACTGATCAGGTAACAAGAAGTTGTTAACTTATGCTTGTGATAAAAAAAAGTACCGGTGATTATTCTGTCAACGAGTTGGAATGTTCTTCAAAATACTATATTTGTACCGTGTATTTAATGTGTACTTTGTTTAATATAAGAAATCAATGAGGAAAACGATGAAGACCATTTTGACAATAGCTAGCTAGTTTGTAATATGACCAGATTAACTTCAATTTGGGTTAGAAAAATGCTACACAATTTGTTTTTCTTTTCTTTCCTTTTTTTTATCCCATTTCCTTTCCTTTTTTTCTTGTTCTTTTTTTGGAATGTTACACCATTTGTTTTTCTTTTCTTTCCTTTTTTTTTTTATCCCATCTCCTTTCCTTTTTTTTCTTGTTCTTTTTTTGGAATGTTACACCATTTGTTTATTTGCTGACATTGAATTTTAATTTTTGGATCTTGCAGGAACCTTTCCTATCTGGTAACTTAAACATTTGTATCCGTCAGCCTGATGGATCATATTCTGGGGATTCGTTGGACTGCCCAGAGGACAGTCTGGATGAGAAACTGGAGAAGAATTAACAGCTGAAATTGCTCTTGGCCTTGAATGGTGGTCAGGAGTGCTAACCATTGTGTAGGCATTTTGAATGTATAAATTTGGAATAGAAACTAAAGAGTGGGTACAATATTGATTGAATGATGAGCAGCCTCCACTTTTGCGTCATGGATGCTGCACAGTATCTCACAATTGGCAGAGGGCATTTTGTTCGTCTGTAGAGCAACCAACTGTTATGTGAGGATAAGGCATAACATATTTTGCTGAGAAGTGAAGGCATTTCTCACTGATTTGTACATGGAAAACTCCTATTGGGTTTTCGCTTTGATCCTTTTCTGTTTCTGTACTTGTTTCTGGAGTCCATTTGCAAATAATGTGAACATTTTCACTGGATAACCTGGGATTACGGGCTGTTTACAGAAGTTGTATAGAATGGAAGATGAACAGACCCTGCATCCGGTTCATCCTGTCTTGCAATGTTGTAGCTTTAAAGACATGAATCTGTATATGCTTGTACAGTTGTCTACTCCTCTCTTCCCCCTAGCATCAGTGTATGTTTTAGGTTCTTTTTGCCTGCCAATCTATAGAATATGGATCATGTGTCACGAGAAGAGGATATATTTTTTATCGCGTTAGGTTCCAATCTATGGATACAGGCACCTGTGTTTACCGAGAACAATGATATCGCTGGCCAACTTGATGGTCCATGAGCACGTCCTCTCCTTGGGGTCAAAGCCACAAGATTAATCAGAAATTTCGAGTCCTCTCCATGTCGAAGCGTGAATAACTCAAGTTATCAACTAGTTAGTAATCTAACTAGTAATCAAACACATCCCAAAACTATTAACGACCATCACGAACGCCAACAGAGATTGCTAATCCACAACCGACTTGAGTAGCGGTTCGTTAAGCTTCATTTTTCTTGCACTACATTACAGGTCCATTATCATCTCCCTGAACATGGATCATTTTCAAACGAGAAGATGCATTTCAATGGCAGATGAGGTTTAAAACTCTCCGAGTCAAGCAAAATGTAAATATGTAGTAGTAAACTCTAGTTCTTAGGAGTGCACAATCAACCAACTATATCAAGTGGCATAAAGATCATGCCCACAGGCTTTCTTCAAAATTTATTACTATCAGATTGTCTTCCAGCTCCCCATAAGGACGACAAAGGTATGTATCAATTCCTACAGTGCAACCCCTTAAGAGTATCTTAGTCATATTTGTAAAGCATCAGCAATGGATCCAGCAAGACTCAAAACTTCAAATGGACGCTTATTTGCTATGGCTTTCACAGTGTGAGGGCATGAATCTGTTATCCAAAAATAGGCAAATGCATTCTCCATGCCTGCTAAAAAAAAATGGCACTATCATCACATGGCTTCAAGTTAAAAGGTTCAACTGAAAAATACATAAGAATAGATCAGGATAAGTATGCCTGATAACATGCAGGTCTTTACCCTCATTTTTGTGAGTGAAACGCTCCCAAGAGCGCTTAGGAAAGACACCGTGGGTGACATATGCACTTACTTTTGCTGCACCATGAGCTGCTAATACTTTCTGGAAGAAATGAGAGGCAAGAAGATAAAAAGGGTAATTTGTCAGAGTTCCACTAGTGTTGCAGATCTTCAATGTGGATAAATGCAACCAACCAGTGATACATTGATGCATGTATATATATGCATTGCTTATTAAAGATGCATGGCCTCGGTTCCTGAACCGAGAACAGCCAGCGATGGCCTACTGTCCTTTAACAATTCATCTGCATAAGAGGTGATTCCTTTATTTTATTTTTTGCCAGAATAAAGTTGATTCCAGACTCAATGGTGGCCAAATCTGAAACTGATGGCCATATTCAGACTCTTGGAGATTTAAGAAAAGAGCTAGGTGGAAAATTGGGAATGTTATACAAACCGCAACTTATAGAGATGACAAAAGAACATTAACAATGATATACAATATATGTCGGCTATGTATGTTAACAAAAGAAGTCAGGTTTAAATAGGTAAAAAGGTGATTGTTTAAATCAGAATGCAGTGACTGAAAAGGAAAGAAGGAAAAAAAGGAAGGAATTAAAGAATGAGAAAGAAAAGAACGAGCAAGTAACGAATTGCAGGCCTTAAATGAGATGAGAAATGATATTTTCCAACTTTTAATTGAAAGATTCGAAAGAGTAAATGGCTAGGAAAAATAAGGTTTGCTGGAAAATGAATACCTGGCACTCAACAAGTGTGCCTCCAGATTGTACCAAATCATCAACAACGACAACATGGTAACCAGCAGGATTTCCCTCCTTTATTCTAACTATCCTCTCATCACCTTCACGAACCTTCACACATACCACCTGACATTCAACAACATTAATTACCCAGACAACATGGGAATTGGAGTACGATATCATTCAGTCCATTTGAGAGAGAGAAAATCAAACCAACCATAGGAAAATGATCCAACAGCTTGTGGAATCGCTTCCAAGCTCCATCATCTGGAAATGCAACAGCAATCTGAAATCAAAATTGGAGAGCACAATTGGTGGCAAGCAAGATATTTCTACTGAACTATAAAATTCTTCAAAGTAACATTAGAGTTATAGTGACAGCAATGCCAAAATAGCCATCACGATGATCAGAAACAAAACCCTGTTTCACAGAAATAATCAAAACATTCTGGTGCTACATACCTTATCGGATTCAGGAAGTTGGTGAAGACGTTGCTTTAACAGAGGAATCCCAGTCACAAATAAAGGCAAAACTTGGTCCCCAAAATAGAACCTTTCCTGCATGAGAAGAAGATTGATAAATAAATTATTAGCCTGCTTCCTCGAAACCAAAAAAAAAAAAAGAACATTCGAGAAACACTCAAAGGGCATAGATAGGAAGAGAATGAGAGCCAAAGTGTTTTTGAGATGCTCAATGAGCTGAAAGTGATCAGAGGTCACATTTTGATAGATAAAAAAAGAAACCCCTCAAGAATAAATTTAATTACAGTTGAAAGAAAGAAACAACTTGATGCATGCCTAGTAACTCAAATGTTATGGAAACCAGGGATGAAGCCTGCTATGGATAATGGCAATTCATAAAAAAGAACTTGTGACATTCAGCATGATATTTCTAAAGCAACGAGGTGAAATATAAAGTAATTATTAATGTTGGTTCATTTGTGGAGCAATAGCAGGGAAACAACCTGCAGTGCGTGTATGTCATATATGACTAGACTAGTGGGGCCACCTCTTGAAATGGGAATGTTTGACAATATCCTTGCCATGGTAAATGCAGTTGCAACATCCCCTTCTTCTTCCATTCGCTCGAAGGAGCCAGTTGGAAAGAAAGGCAACACCAATGTGAAGGAAGCAGCAAACAGACGTGGCAGCGCATAAATGACAGATAGCTGTTCGAAGATAACTCCCGGGGAACTAAAACATGCAAGGAAGGCAACATGCTGACCCCGCAAATCTTCAGCATTGTTTATAAAAAGGTTAGGAAATCCATCATCAAAATTCCTGATAAAAAACAAAAAAACCAATCAGTTCTTCCACTCATATAACATTCAACCCCGAGAAATGCAATAAACCTTGCACCACAATCTCAAGGTCATTTGCCATTCAACTGAAGACTTGTTTGAATAGAATATGGAGTTGAACCAGTTAAGACCTTAAAAGGAAATATTCAAGTAGAATACAGAACAGGACTGACGTTCAAGAATTATATTTTTTAACTAATAAATTTGGAAGTAATCTTTCTAGCAGTCCCACAAAACACTAAAAAAAATAAAAAGCTTATAAATTTGTTGTATTTTTCACAATGGTCGTGAACTTACAGTAAGTTTACTAATGGTAGAATTGTGAAAGAGAATTTATTTATGACAAAAAAATAATTCCATAGACACACAAACACGTCCACATAAGCCAAAATCAAGAGAAGAGAGCCATTCTTTGTCGGGGAACAAAGAAAGATGACTAAAACAGCAAATACCCACATCATATCAATGGAGATAAGAACGAAAAAAAGCAAAGAATAATAAACTGAACATAATAATAAATACGTGCAGCAAGAGAAGAAAATAGAGAATACAGGAAGGGACCTCCAGTTGATGGATTGCAGAGTGATGAGGTCAGAGTGACCGGCAACTTTACGGGCAAGCTCTTCGGATTCCAAGCAGTAAAACAGATGTACTTGCTTGTGTTTCTGTTGTTGGTTTTGAGTCTCTACTTTGTCCACCTCCATGTTCTCTGCTCCGTGTTTTTCCTTTTTCTCTCGGTCTCCCTGCCTCCAAACACCACTCTTAATTCTTATTTTATGATTTGCTACAAAATGCGCCGTACTAGGTTTCTCGGGTCTGTTACGATGCTTTCAGAACAGTACTTCAGCGTTAGAGCAACTCGAAGAAGATGCTATTTTCAAGAGCTAGCCAAATTGATGAGATGGTTTTTTAAATAGTGTGTGTTTATATATATATATATATATATATATATATATATATATATATTGTTTATATTTGTTTTAATAGTAATGAGAAGATGCGTGTGTGTTGCCGTAAGTTTATAAAATAAATATATTTAATAGTATTATTATTGTGAACCAAGCTAAATAAATAATAAAAACTAAAGATATGATGAAACAAATATTTCATGACAGAAAAAAATTGTGTTGGTGATAAAAAACTTAGAGACTGAATAAAATGATTTGTATCAATCTACATTATTTTGTGAGGAAAAATACAGTGCTTTCATCATATAATTTAGCTTTTCAGTTAAGAAAAAGCAAAAAAAATTACAAAGCTAAATTCTCTACCAAGTTAATATTAAAAAAAAAATCAACAAAGATAATTTTGGAAGGAAAAAAACCAATGAGGAAAAACGTTGTAACAATTGACAATGTTTTGTGAGAAAAACTACAGTGTTTTCCCCAATAAAATAAAATAAAATAACCATTTTCAGAAATATTGTAGCAATCCACAGTATTTTGTGAGAAAAACTACAACACTTTCCTTATATGATTTAGCTTTATTGTAATTATAATTCTTAACCAACTCAATATTAAAAAAAAAATCAAACAAAAATAATTTTGAAAAAAATCATATGGGAAAACACTGCAACAATTCACAGTGTTTTAAAGAAAAAAATTACAAAGCTAAATTTTTAATTAGCTTAATATTAAAAAAAAATCGACAGAGACAATTTTAGAAAAAAAACACCAAAAAAAGAGGAAAAAATCATGTTGGAAACACTATAGCAATTCACAGTGTTTTGTGATGAAAGCTACAATGCTTCCCCACATGATTTAGCCTTATTTGTAATGACTTGTAATTGTAATTCTCAAACAATTCAATATTAAAAAAATAAAATTGACAAAGATAATTTGAAAAAAATCATAAGAAAAAAAAATCATGTTGAGAGACACTGTAGCAATCCATAATGTTTTGTGAGGAAAGTTACAATGCTTTCCTCGCATGATTAACCTTTATTACAAAGTTAAATTCTAACCAACTCAATATGAAAAAAAACATTGACGAGGATAATTCTGGAAAAAAATATTATAAAAAAAAACACATAAGAAATTGAAAAAAAATCAAGTGAGGAAAAACTGTATCAATCCATAGTGTTTTGTGAGGAAAAACTTGTATTTACTTGTAATTGTAATTTTTAACCAGTTTAATATTTAAAAAATAAAATTGACAAAGATAATTTTAGAGAAAAACATAACAAAACAAAAATAAACCTTGTGAGAAAAAACATTGTAGCAATCCACAGTAATTTGCGACGAAAGTTACAGTGTTTTCCTCACATATTGTAACTGTAATTTTTAACTAACTCAATATTAAAAAATAAAATAAAAAAAGATAATTTTGGAGAAAATCATTAAAAAAAAACCATGCGGAGAAACAGTGTAGCAATCAACAATGTTTTAAAGGAAAAAAATTACAAAACTAAAATTTTAATCAGCTCAATATTAAAAAAATCGACAAATATAATTTTGAAAAATAAAAAAATAAAATAGAAAAACTATGTGGGAAAACACCGTAGCAATCCACAGTATTTAAAGGAAAAAAAATTACAAAACTAAATTCTTAATCAGTTCAATATTAAAAAAAACAACAAATATAATTTTTAAAAATAAAATAAAAAAACTATGTGGGAAAACACCGCAGCAATACACAATATTTTAAAGGAAAAAAATTACAAAGTTAAATTTTTAACTAGCTCAATATTTAAAAAGTAAAATCAATAAAAATAATTTTGAAAAAAAAAAAGAAATGCAAAAAAAAAAATAGAGAAAAATTGAAAAAACAAAGAAAAAAAAAGGAAGGCATTGTGAATTACTGTTGTGATCCACAGTGCTTTTGGGGGTGGCCGTTTAGATGCATGTATAATAATTTATTTAGAATAGTTAATTATATTTTAATATATTTTATATTAAATTAATTTTAATATAATTATATAACTAATTTAATTATTTTTTATATAATATAATCATGATATTAATTATACGATTAATGTGAGTAATTTATAAAATTAAATATAAAATTAATAAAATAATATGAAAGTTAAAAGATATAATTTTAAGTTTAAATTTTAAACTTTTAAAATCATAATTTATTTATACGAATATCTTCAATATTTAATTTTATATGATACTATTAAAATTTTCAGGCTTTAAAGTTTGAGTATATATATTTTCTTCTTGTTTTTGACTTTTCTACATAAATATATAAAAATAGCATTTTATTGAAAGAAAAAGATATTTTAGCTATTTAAATAGCTATTCCTGTTGAAATTGTTAAAATTAAAGATATTAGCTAAAATAATAGTGATATTAGCTAAAATAATAGTATTTTTAGTTTTCGCTATCTATTTGTTTCTTTAGCTGCAGTTTCTCTTAGCTTATATTTGTGTTTTATTTAAAAAAATATTAAATTAATATTTTTTATATTTTTATAATTTTAATTTATTGATATAAAAACTATTATTTTAATATATCAACTAAAAAAATATTTTTAAAAAGAACTATATTAAAATATTATTTTAATATGATATACAGCTGGAATTGATTTAAGTACTTTTAAATTTGATAGAGCATTTTCTAATTAAGAGACAATGCTATAAAACTCACCCTCTATTGGGTCATCGGGTTATTTGTTCAATCAATAAATCAGTGATTACATTGTTGAATCCTTTGAATTGTAATATATAGAACATAAACAAAAAAATAATAATAATGGAGTGAAAAATCTATAATTTTAGAGTGTGAAAACAGCAAGTTTAAGCTTCACAAGCTACAAATTTTATTTCTTTTTTTTTAAAAAAAAATATATAACTAGATTAATGCTTCACTCATTGGTCCAACCAATATAATATAATTGAACTTAACGTCTCCTTTACATATTCTGTCTTTAACATTAATATGAACAGATTAATTATCCAAATCTCTAACGCACCTAAGTTTAATTACGCTGTTTTATGTACAGCCAAAATAATAGTATTATTAAAAAAACATAACTAGATACTATTTTGGTATAGTTTGTTTTTGTGTAGTGTGTTTAGTTTTAAAAAGCATAAAATTAATATTTTTAGTGTTTTTTTTAATGATTTTAACATGTTAATGTAAAAAAAATATCTAAAAAAAAAGCATTTTAATATATTTTCAAGTAAAAAATACTTTTAAAAATACTATACACTACGTTACCATATACATACTTCGTAGATTATATCCTTTTGTTTAAAAAAACCTTGTGTTTTTTACTTCCATGTTATGGAACCATCAAAATACATAAAGGTGTTAGTTTAATAGTGATAAACCCAAATTTAACAGGCCTACTCATCGAAAGCCCAAAAGCTCGCAGTCCTAGGCAATGTGCTCGGGCTTGACCTAGCCTCTATAGACTCTGTTTTGGCGAAGAGCACAACCCTCATGAGCTTAGTCTTGAGAAAGAGCGCAACATTATTGACTCAACCTAGAGGAAGAACCTAGCTCTTATGGGTGCAACTTAAAAAAAAAGCTTAGTTCATAGAACCTCAGTTACATTTTGGATCTTACTCTTATATGCTTTTATATGTATAAAAATCATTTATAAACCTACCATATTTTCATCATCATTAATGTTGTGTAATGAATAATTCAATGGCCACCATATTTTATTTGCATTAATGTTTATGTAAGTGATATTCATTTTTCATTAATGCAATAAAAACAAAATTATATTTTTACCTCTTCTCTCCATAAAAGAAAGACCCCTAGGCTATATGATACCCCATGAATTCTTCAGATTCCAGGTTCGCAATATTCTTTATTTAAACATCGAAAAGTCTCAAATTAAAATTCACATACAAAATCTTTTATATGTATTAATCATCTATCACCTTAACTTATCAGATACCAAGTATCAGTCTTTAGTCATCTTAGTTAAGAAAAATAAATTAAATTACTATAACTAAAAAGTTAATTGATTATTCAATATACAAAACTAGTCTTTAAACCACTTGTAAAACATCATCAATGAACATGTAATTTTAGAACCAAGTTAAGCATGTTGCATCAACCGATAATTTTTAGAGGTAAGCATATCCTAAACAAGAAAAGCGTTGGATTTTTCAAAATGCACAGGTAATTGGATCCCAATTTGAGGAATGCTAGTGTCGTATGGCGAGAGCCGGGAAGGAAAGTAGCATAATCTATGACGCGTATAAGCCTGTTCTGCCCTTGTTGCCAAACATGTCCTGGATGGATGTGATGGGCCTCCAAGACGTGGCCGCGTTAATTCTACTGGAGGCTCATTAGTGATCATCCTACCTACTATCTCTGTTGGTGGGCCCCCGTATTCAAAATTGTGGCGTGATGCACCATCGCTGAGTGCGCCCTTTACTTTACTTTTCTTTAAATTAAATTAATTGTATTCATAAAAAAAAAAAAAACAATTGTACGAATAATCGATTGCCCTGGGGCCTCTACATAAATTATTGTCCGTCTTGAAAAACGATCCCCACCATTAAAAGGCCTGAGCCATAATCTATGAGTGCTCCCCCTTTTGTTTTTCCGGTTCCGGAGCTTTCAGCTGCCGCCATTTCCGACCAATACATTTTTTTTTAATTAATTACAATTCTATTTCAAAATACATAAACTTCTAAATTTACAATTTGTTTATATCATTTTTTATTTTTTATAAAATATTGAAAGAAGAATTTTTTTTATTCTCAATTATCAAAATCACATTTTTTTTTTTTAAATTTTGTCTCATCCATTCTATACGGTTTTGTGCGTAACTTTATAAACATTTTCTATAGTAGATTTCTTGCTAATCTATAATGCATTTAATTTTTAGATATGCTGTATGATTTTTAAGGCTAGGGCCCTTTACGGTTTCGGCAGCCCATTAATAGATAATTAATAATAATCGGGCGGGGTTATAATTTGATTAATTAGCAGCTATGTATGACGTGGAGTCTTGAGCATTATATATATATATATGTACAAAAAAAATTAAAAAATTAGGCAAACAGAATTGAAAAATAACATTACATTTAATCAAACGAATTTAATTAATATCTAGTGGGAATGAGCGAATTATTTCGAACGTGGCAGCGCTGGCTGTAACTTGTATGGCTCCATGTTGGATTCTAGCCATGGTATACTGACTGCACAAATTTGAAAATAGGAATCAGTAGACTTGCGGCGCCTTCCACCGGCCTGCAGCATCACCGCCTAAGGTGTCGATCGAGATTCCTGTGAGCACCACCTTTCAGAATCAATGTGACAGCTGATCAATCTGAGAGAAAATAGATAAAACGGACCATATATGTTTCACACGGCACGCACCTGAGTGCAAAGACAATATAGATAATTTGTATAGCATTGCAATTTGCTGGCAATTTTATGAGCTGCAGTCTCCGAGGTCCATTTCCCACGATTCAAATTTCAAACTGTAGTGATCATATGCAATTTCTGCTAACTTGTGTCAAAAGCATGAACCGATTTTAATTTTGACCAAGACTGTTTCAAAAAGTCGTGTTCCCGAGCTGAGTGAATTTCACTGCGTCGCGTGAATGACTTGCTAATTAATTAGGTGAATTTTACTATACTTATGATCATCCCTCGTCGAGCCATGTGCTATCCAACCTACAACACTGCTTCACACACAAATTGCCACCGCATTTCCTTGAAAACATGCATGAACCATGCATTTATATCTTCCCTTTGGGTTTTTTTTTTGTAACGCATGCATGCTTGGATATTTAATTTATTAGAAAAAATGACAAGGAAGAGCAGATCGGTGATGGTAGTATAGTTTTTAGCGGTCTAGTCCAATGCGAGCCATATGCATGACGATCCAACATTGAAATCAAATGATTTAAGAGTACTGGACCATTGCATGACCTTACCTACCATCAACAAAAAGTTCAAGAAAATCCCATGTTCTTATTTTCATTTGTATGGATTCAAACAAATATTTGAATCACGCAGATTGAAACCTGCCCAATTCACATTGTGCATGGTCGGCACCTAACAAATAACGCATGTTACCCTAGCAGATGGGCTGTCAAAGGAACCTCGGAAACTGGCACGGTGTTTTTCTGTAAAGAATTGCATAATTACATTCTTGGTGAAATACTGTTGAGCTCTCACCAACTCGTTAGGCCTAGATTGAGAAAATTAATCCTGTTGGATTTCTTCTACCGAAGAGTGGTCCCATGCACCAATAAATGTAAACCCTAATATAGTACCAGTCAAGAAGATCTCTAGCCTTTTATGTTTACTATCATCAACAAACTGTGATCTCAAAGAAAAAATCTAGCTGGAAACCAATAAAAACCAATGGCCGTGATGATCTTATCATACTAAGGAAATTACCATCATAAGCCACTGGCTAATGTAGTTGAAATTTACTTTTTAAGTTTTGACCACTTACGATTTTAAATTAGTTAATGGAAGTCAATGATCAGATGGTATGGTTCATCTAACTTGAGATTGGTCCGTCAGGATTAAAATGGATTGAAAATCGAAACCCAATCCCTATCTCCTGGCGTTGACAAACTTGAGGACCGCTAAGGGACTCCCTCGAAAAGTACACCATTTCAATGCTAGATGAAAATCGGTGAGAGAGAGAGACGGAGTTTTATTAAAAAATCCAGAATTTACAAAGGCGTTCACCAACAAGCCATCCCGAAAAAAAGAAGGCAACCTGCCACTATTTGCTAGCCACAGAAGGAAATATTACCTGGTAGACGCATACCGACAGCGCTTTCAGAGAAAATAGAATTTATAAAGAAAAAAAAGGACTGAAGAGGAGAACAAGAGGGGGAAGAAAGCCCTTGTGAAGATAGAAGAAATTACTATTGCAATTAATGCCAGCGCTTTGGCTAACCAAAACCAAAGGCTGTGGTCAACCCTCTCACTTACACATTTCCCTTTAATGACTCCTAGCTATAAATACTCTCTGCATGCCTTCCTCATCTTCACAAGCCTCTTTCCCTTATTTACTTAACCTCCCTTTCAGTCTCTAGCATCTCTCTGTAGCTATAGCACTCAGCTGCCTTTTCTCAGGTAGTTAACACATTAACATAGTACCCTAAACAACCATATTATACCATTGACATTAAAAAAAGTACTATCATGGTCTTCCAAATGGTGCTTCTCAAGCTTGCAGACTGGATCTTGTACCAGCTCCTGGCTAACTCATGTTACAGGGCTGCTAGGAAGATGAGAAGTTACGGGTTCTTTTTGAAAAACCAATCTCTAAAATCATCACAGCAACAAGCTCCTTCGTTCCCTAATGTGTTCAAGTGTGGTTTGGAAAATAGGGGCTCTGATATTTTGGTGTGTGACATTCATGGGGGCTTATTAAGAACAGAATCTTTCTTTCCTTATTTCATGCTAGTTGCTTTCGAAGGAGGTAGCATACTTAGAGCATTTTTGTTGCTGTTATCATGTCCTATTTTGTGGGTTTTAGACTATGAGCTTAAGTTGAGGGCCATGATATTTATCACCTTTTGTGGGCTTAGGTTGAAGGATATGGAGAATGTTAGTAGAGCTGTTTTGCCTAAGTTTTATCTCGAGAATCTTCATCTCAAGGCTTTTGAGGTGGTAGCTTCAACTGGGTCCAGGTTTGCTTTTACAAGTGTCCCTAGAGTCATGGTCGAAGGATTTCTCAAGGAATATTTGCTGTTTGACAATGTGACAGGGACTGAATTGCACACTGTTGGGCACTACTTTACCGGTTTGGTGTCTGATTCTGGTTTAGTTTTGAAGCACAGAGCCCTAAAGGATTACTTCGGAGACAAGAAGCCTGACATAGGCCTTGGAAGTTCAAGCCTCCATGACCACCTTTTCATATCGCTTTGCAAGGTATTCACAATATTTCCCCTAAAATTCCTCTCATAGAGAAATATTTTTCCTTGATTGAGAACATTATAAGAACATGAAATCCTTTTCGGGGATTTTATAATGAGTTTTTTTTTCCTAGAACGTGTTTACATTTTTGGTAGTCCTTGACCTAACTATTTAATATGGGTCCCTACCTTTTCAGAAATCGGATGGTTACCATACTTCATTTTAGACAATATTCTTGAGCTTAATTACTTAGTTTAAGATGCTTTCTTTAAGAATTCAGATTGTTATACTTCAAATGTTTTCCATGCCACTGTAAGAATGGCATTTCAAGACAAATGTCTTGGAATTTCTCCAAAAACATTAGAGAGCCACAAGTATCTTAAATAAACATTGATAACAAAGTACACGCATGCACTTCAATTTCCTGCTTTTGGTTATGTTTCCTTTTCAGCGCATTTTAACGTGTCCATTTCTATTTGTAGGAGAGGACCCGATACTACCGTATAGATTTCAGTCACAAATTTATGGTCCTTTATTGATGTTTGTTTATGATTTTGTTGTGTGGATGTGATAGGAAGCTTACGTGGTGAGCAGGGACGACGGCAAGAGCGGTACAAGTTCGGTAATGCCAAGGGACAAGTACCCTAAACCTCTTGTATTTCATGACGGAAGGCTAGCTTTCTTGCCCGCTCCGTTGGCTACTCTTTCAATGTTTATGTGGCTCCCAATAGGAGTATTTCTTGCCTTCTTTAGACTCTTTGTTGGTATTCACCTTCCTTATAAATTAGCACTGTTTTTGGGCATATGGAGTGGTTTGGACCTAAGAGTCAAAGGGTGCAGCCCTTCAAGGTCAGGTCACAGAAAAGGGATACTCTATGTTTGCACCCATCGAACACTATTGGACCCGGTTTTTCTCAGCACATCTTTAGGTCAGCCACTGACTGCTGTCACGTACAGCCTGAGCAGGATGTCAGAAATAATTGCCCCTATTAAAACGGTGAGGTTGACAAGAGATAGAAAACAAGATGGCAGGACAATGCAAAGATTGCTAAGTGAAGGTGACTTAGTGGTATGCCCTGAAGGAACCACATGTAGAGAGCCATATTTGTTGAGGTTTAGTTCTCTGTTTGCTGAACTAGCTAATGAGATAGTCCCTGTGGCCATGAACACTCGTGTAAGCATGTTCTATGGAACAACTGCAAGTGGGTTAAAATGCTTGGATCCCATTTTCTTTTTGATGAACCCTAGACCCAGCTACCACATCCAGATTCTTGAGAAGTTGCCTAGAGAGCTCACATGTGCTGGGGGGAGATCAAGCTGTGAAGTTGCAAACTACATACAAAGAAAATTGGCTGATACTTTAGGTTTTGAGTGCACTACTCTTACAAGGAAGGACAAGTACATGATGCTCGCAGGAAATGAAGGAATTGTCCAGGATAAGAGAGAGAAATCCCAGTCAATTGGCAAATAATCATGTATCTAATTAGACTTTACAATTTCTTTTTTATTACTAAAACCTTCTTCTAGTGCATGGATATTTTTGTTGTGTTACTGTTAAGTTGATTTCTCTACTGATCATGAGCATGTGAAGATATGATATGAAGTCATTTCTCTACTGATCAAAGAATAGCCAGCATTATTAGTAGTAGACATCAACATAAATGCAGTTTTAGATGCATGCAAATGCAGTGGTGATATTCTAGCCCATCTGACCTAAATTTTGGCGTTTTGACGAACTATTTAAAGCCCTAGCAGAAAATAAAAAAGCAGACAGTGGCGCACCCAGAGTTCAAAAAAGTTGTTGAAGGAGTGTTCCAGAAAAGAGTAGTAATGTTGTACATAATGGCCCTCTGAAAACAAAAATGTTAACACTCCAACCCCTCATGATCAGCCAACTTCTTCAATCCATGTCGTTTATCTCTGTATATAATTTTTCTTCCAAGGACTGAAACATTTACTGTTCCAAGTGGGGTGTGCTATATTCAGCGATACGCATATGTGTAAGTTAAATTAACCCTGGATGGTCGATCAAGTAGGGTAGCCCATCAAGCCTTTTCTTTTAAATTTGCAATTTGTAATGAAAGAAGATATTCACTGGACTACTATAGTAATTGCAGACTTATGAAGTATGGCAGAGATAGGAGGCAATGGTGGTTTTGTCTTGGAGTACATGCATGGGAGTTAATGATCCTTTCCCATGCTATTTTGTGATGCGTGCTGTGCTTGCAAGCCTTTTGGATTCGAATCCTCTGCACTTGTAATGAATGATGGGGTAAATGCAAACGATATATCTTCGTGCTTGAAGACTTTAATTAATTAATACTACTGATGTTGTTGGATAAATATTATAATTATTATAAAAAAAAAGCTAAATGGAACGGGTTTTTTTTTAATTGTTCATCAATGTATAGATATTGTAAATTAAAGTAGTATAATAATGTAATTTGTTCTTAACAAAGAAATTCACTAAGCATGTAGTCCGGATAAGATTGTCTTTTTCATGTGATATATTTAATATTAAAAGAATGATTGAAAAGTTACTAGTATATACTAGTATACTAGTATATATTATATATCTAAACATAATGATCAATTTGAGTTTTTTGGGGTTTGTTACTAGAGAATAACATGACTACTAGACACCTAGTATTGAGGTTAGATATGTTTGTCAAACCCTAAACACTCAGGTCTAGCAAAACAATTACATCTTAAGTACTCGGGTTAGATATGACTGTCAGACCCTAGCACCTTAGGTCTGGAATGTCATGGATCTGACAAGAGTATCAGACCCAAATAATTTGGGTTTAGCGCACAATGAAAACAGACAAAAGTTAATAATCATTAGTATTGATAATCAATAATACTAATGATTATTAATATTATACTTATTCTGAATATTATTCTTACTACTATTATTAATAATAAATCTAGAAAAAAAATATTACTATTGAATAAAAAATATAAATTTGATTTGAAGGGATTAAAAATTATAAAAACTTGAGTAAGTTAATTTTAATATTATTATTAATTTTTTAAAAAAATATTATTACTATTAAAAAACAATTATAGATTTGATTTGGAGGGTAAAATTAAAAAGTATTGTTGTTGTTGTTCGTGTTGTTATTCTTTTCATTATTGTGAATATTATTTATATAATTATTAATAGTTATTTTTAAAAATATTATTATTATTGAAAAAAATAGTAATAAGATCACATTTGGATTTGACACAGTTACACCCTAAAAACTAAGGTCTGGCAAGGACGCAAAACCCAAAGCTATTGGTCTGATATGATTGCAAGACACTTTTATTATTATTAATACCATTTTAAAAAGAAAATGGTATTTACTCGCTGTGGAACACAGACCAATATACTAGTATATATTATATAAAAAATTAATTTGTAAGTGGATCAGTTGCACACTTTTTAGGGTTACTCCTTCGGCATGCATCTATCTTTTTTAAAATATGCAATATATATTTTATAGCCTGTTTCGAAACACATTTTAATTCTTGTTTTTTGAATTTATAATTTTATTTTGTGTTTAAAATTATAATTTTTTTTTATATAGACAGAATGGAGTTTAAGTGATTTTTGTATAATCTATTAGGTGTCTTATGTTAGGAAAAAAACACCCACCAACCCGCATGTCATCATATGATGAACTGGGTCCGTGCAAATGAGAAATTAAGACAAGTGAACGCATAAAATTAAAAATGATAAAGGGAATGTACAAAGGGAACTCAATTTGAGAACAATAATGGGTACAAGAATAAATTCTCTAATTAACTCTGCTAATTTCTTAAAACTCTTGTGCACCATCTTCCATAAAATCTTAATGTTAAACATGAAAATATCCTATTAGATTTGGGTCCAATATAAAGCCCTTTCAAGCTTCACTGAAAAGCCAGGCAGCCAATTCATTTTGGGGACAAAATGAATCGACCATGGCCCAACCTGCCCCAGACCACAAACTACACATCTGTGTTTTCTTTTTCCTGATTATTCACACTTAATTCGTTTTACTAACATATATATATCTTCGAAAAATAATTTTTGTATCCTTTAAATTATCAACAGACCACATGAGCTTACAAACCAGCAAGAGAACACGATTTGTGGGAATAAATGGAGTGATACGGCAAGCTCAACCTATCGGAGGAGTAAGGATTGTTATTCCCACAAATCTGTCCATGTCAGTGGGGAGATGTTGGAGGATGAAGAAGTTTCAGGAGCAACAAATTCTGTTCAAGATTGTTTTTCAGCGAGACAAGGAAACTGCAATGAGAAACGAGCACATACTGGATTTAAACTTATATCAGATCCTTATAAACTAGCACTTTAGACAGGACATGATGTTTGCCATCATAGCTAAGATCTTTCCAGATACATTTCATTCGTTACCATGTTTATCTATTATCTATGACTTCAGACAAGATATGATGTTTATCTGTTAGATTGTAAGTTATGCGGTTAACTTTATAAGTTATAATAATAATAATAATAAAAAAACAGTATTCTACCTAACTTCCTCTGCTTCGATTTTTCTCTTTTAGTTTCTGTCTTTCTTCCATTATTGTACCCAGAAAAACAGTCGATCATGTTGACAAGTTTAATTATGAGTCTGATCACCTGTGAACAATATGCTAATGACCTGCAAAATTTTCCGCTAGCTTGACCATTAGTGGCTGCGTGGATGATAATTGATCGGACAGTATTGAAAAATATTAAAAACAATGGTTAGTGCTTTATTTTATTGCCATCAAAATGGAAAGAAAGAAGGAGAATATATAACGAATAACAGAAGATATTGACACACAAGCTTGATGTAATAATTATTTGCACAAAATCCATCAAATAATTAGTCCTTATCCTCGCATCGTGCCCCACTGTCTTCGTATTGGAAATCATACCATGTGGACAGGTCACACCAGCTCTCTAAAATTTTGATCACCAGCTTGACAAACCTTGTGACGTGTTCTTGTACATATCACATAGATTCTGTTCCGATATCCCTAGCTCGTCCTCCACCGTCCGGCCGATCCACTGATGATCGTCTCTCAGAGCTTTATTTAACCGTTGGATGAATCCCTTTTCATGTCTCTCACAATATTTCAAAAATTGTGCCACAACCATAGGATCCTTATCTCCTGAGCAAAATTTACCAAATTGATCATCCAGTGACTCGTGACCACCAAGATTTCTCGGAGGGCCAAAACCAGCCAACCCATTAATGTACACCACCATGCCATCAAGGAGCCATTGCAGAGCTCTGGACTCGGAGTCCCATATCCATGCACGAGCCATACCTTGTAATACTACTGATGTAATTGCATAATCAAGGTTTTTAGGATGGCCCATTAATACTGATGGACTTATGTTGATGACAAACTCATTGTTGGTGATGGTGTCCACCGTGACCAAGTTTGGTAGGTTGTTGCTGGCCAGCCTTAGAGTAACATGGTGGATCACTTGCTTCTTGGTGTCGTCGTTGATATTCGGATAAAGAAGGTTTTCAACGAAGAGGCTAGTGTTTAGGATTATACGGGTGGCTTTGTCGTTGGAAATGTACGAGAGGGTGAAGCGTTTGCCTTCTGCGGAGTCTTTGGCATCGTTGACTAATGTAATACCGAAGCCTTTTGATGCTTCATAGTTTGCCCAGATGGAGATAATTCCAATGGAAGTGATCAAAAGAAGCCGAAGAATGATGCTAGAATTTGAAGACCAATGCTTGATGTAGTCAGCATCCGTGTCATCAAAGTAGTTGAAGGAGGTGGTGGTGGAGGAGGAGGAGGCAGTAGCGATAACTCTGGGGATCAGGATGGGTTGGAAGAGGGAAGGGTCTTCCATGAAAGGACGCGAACAAAAATTAGAAGCCGTAATATATGATGAAGACGTCAAAATTATGTAGCACAATGAAAGGCCACCGAATGCTAAGGGCCCACTTTACTGGCCGAAGCTCTAGCGTGCGATAATCATCCTTCTATCTTAGATGTTTGGCTGTGCTAGTGGGATGACACAATCATTTAATTTGGATTCCAACGGCGTTTAATCTTGAATTTTTTTATTTTTTAACTAGCATGTTGTAAAAAGAAATTGATAAACTAGTTACTCTTAAAAATAATTACAAAAATAACATGATTAAAGTTCCTAGGGGTGTTCTTGATATAAAGAATTTGATTTTAATTTAAAATTATATATAGCCAACCTAATTCTTGATATTTTATTCTTAAAAATAATTACAAAAATAACATGATTAAAGTTCCTAGGGGTGTTCTTGATATAAAGAATTTGATTTTAATTTAAAATTATATATAGCCAACCTAATTCTTGATATTTTATTCTTAAAAATAATTACAAAAATAACATGATTAAAGTTCCTAGGGGTGTTCTTGATATAAAGAATTTGATTTTAATTTATAATTATAACCAACCTAATTTTTGATATTTTATAAAATATAATCTCAATTTATTTAATTTTTTTGAACTATAGCATGTTGAATATATTAGGCTGGACATAATTTTTTTTTATTAAAAATCATAGATATCCATGGATTGAGTATATTAATTTTTATTTTTATTTTTGTAACTATTAGAGCTCGAGTTGTAACAATTAGAGCTAGATAACTAAAATATATATTAGAAAAAAGCATAAAAATTATCACAATTTATAAAAACAAAACAAAATAAAAATCACTGCCAAGTATACCACTGAGTTAATGAATCCAATTTTGAAGACAGATAAATTTCTTCAAGAACTTCCTTTTGTGACGTGAAAATGCAAGGCTAAGATTACGAGAGCCACGAGATATGGTATCATCTATCCAAGAACTTGACCTTTTTCCCAGAAGAATTAACAGCTAGCTAGAAAGCATTTTAGCGAACGAACAAAGTTAATTTCTCATTCTCATCATTAACAAAAACATCAAGAAAAAAAAATGCCAAATCTCTAACACTGCCAAAAGAAGAGCAAGTTCCTCTTGCTTGTT
>Ga0325404_1001353_pt1 | contig 25998 bp, 10 predicted proteins | sample PopdelMetagenome_18_FD_205664 | JGI IMG/M metagenome (GOLD analysis project Ga0325404, IMG submission 205664) | Populus deltoides microbial communities from Bellville, Georgia, United States - Xylem-Control-R1 | ecosystem: Host-associated > Plants > Phyllosphere > Stem > Wood/Secondary xylem...
CCAGGGCTTTATGAGTAGTGCTGGTCGCTGACCTGTTATACGTGTTTTGGGGCATCAAGCTCAGAAGTGGGTGATTAGTACTTAAAAGTGCATTTTTATCAAGGTTTTATATCATCATTTTGCACTTAAAGTATCAATAACTCCTTAACTAAAGCATGTTTTATAATAACATATCTAATAATATAAGATACCTTTAATTTATGGTAAATGTTCATCTTAAATGCAGGCCTATCACATAAATGAAAGAATTGATTGATGAGTTGAAGTACTGAAATTGAAAGGACAAAGAGATAGCCAAACTTAGAAAAGAGATGTTGGTGCAGTCCAAACTGGAATATTATTCGGTAATCGGGTCATATTTGGAGCTGTAGTTATCGGATTCAGGTTTCCTTTATATGGATGGAAAGGTAAGACATAGGCTTACAACTTTGATGGGAGTACAAGATTTAAAAAGGCCATTTTCAAGTCCAAATTATAGCAACAACGAAGAAGTCCGAATATGTCCTGCAGCCAGACACTGTTCAGTGTTCAGCCTATATCTCGAGTTCTAGAAGTCCAAATGATCTCAAATGTTTACCCTAAAAATCTGAGACAATTTTCTAGAACTTTCATGATTTAAGTCTGTTCAAATTATGACGTTATCAATGATGTTTTTGGCATATAAGAAGATAAGAATTGTCACCAAGTCAAGATGTGGCCACTAACTCATCAATTAGTCAACAAATCAATAGTTCTGAATTTTGGCCTATAAAAGGAGGCATTTGCCATGTATTTAGGCATCTTGGTATTCAGATCAAGATCATGTTCTTGCTTTCTCTCTTTGTATTTTTTGTAATGTTTAAGTTTTGCTTTCATTAATATCTAGTTTATGCCTTTCATTTCCTTTTCTTTACTTAGTTAACTTCTTTCTTATTTATGTTCTTATCTTGTTTATTTATGTTTCTTTCTTTCATTATGTTTAACTAAGTTAATTATGTCAAGGTGAAAAGGGTACACTAATGGTGTAAGAATAAATATAATATAAACTTAACATGGACCTTAATGTTGGATACTAACATGTTTTATATTTGTTTATCTTATTCATTTTTAATACTTTGCTTGTTAAATGGTTAATCTAGATTTATATTGTACAATACTTGGTACAACAAATACTTGGCATTTTCATAGCCCATACTGTATGGTATAACCGACACCTGAGCTATGAAAGGAACTTAATTTGTTGTTAACATAAGTTATAATCATGAATGCTTGGCAACATTTACAAGTATTAGCATTATTCGAATAAGATAACTAATGTAATCATATTAATAATTTATAATCTGATTGGAACCTCCTTTCTGTGTGGTTTCCAATTGAATACTAAGAGTTTATACTATACTTGTTTGAAATACCATTAGTGGATCCTCTAACCTTGACATTTGTTTTTATCATTATTTAATCCTTAGATCAATATCACATCTCAAAGCTCTTTTTATTATTACTATTACTGTTGTTGTTGTTGTTAGTGTTATTTATAATTTATCCAATTAACCTCCTTGTGATTCGACCCCGGTCATGCTAGGTTATTTATTATTTTGACACCCCTGCACTTGGGAGAAGACATCAATCTTTTGGTCGTGTCAGTGGGCTCTCGTCACCAAGAACAAAACCATGAGAGCAGTAAGGCCCAAAGCAGACAATATATGGCAGGTTGAGCCGAGCTATTATAGGAACCCTTTATCATCTTGCAGCAAAACAATTATTTAGAGGTCTCAAACCTCTTAGTGCATCTAATAACTCTTTGAGATACATAATTATTAAATGGACATTCATATCTCATGCTGTGTTTGAAGTTCAAGTGACATGCTAGCTATCATCATACATATACTCTGCTTTTGGTCATAAATACGACATTGATACTCAGTCCTAACTTCATCATCAGCGTGCCCATCAAGGATTGGTGGAATTAGATTTTCAAGAATATATAACCTTCTTCTCTATTTGAGAACAATTTTCATATTTGATAATAATCCAAGAAGTTTGGTCCAATCAATTTATTAGTATCAAGTATGCCACGTAAGGATATATTTATTGTTACTCACAATAATCTATCAACCTATTCATGTAAGGATAATGAGTATTGGTTTCATGCATAAATATTTATAGCCAAGTTTAGATAAGGTTTTTAATCATAATTTGATCTCCCATTATTTTGTTGAAAATTAATAGCCATCGCTATTGATTTGAAAAATCTCACTTAGATCTCCTAATGAGCTAGGATTCTATTTAATTTAGATGACTTTAAGCAACTCAATAAATAAAAATAAAATAAATTAGATTGATAACATAGCTTATCAATTACATCTTTATATGACTCCTAGTTAAGTTAGGTGACAAGTTTTTGTCTAAACATATTATATATGTTTCAATTAACTATCACCTCTAATCTTATATGATCATAAGTAGTTCATCCACAAGTAGGACTCAATTTTATAGCACTAAACATATTCAATTAATAGTAACCAAATAGAACTCTGATTTTATCCATATAAAATTGAAAGACAACAAATTATGTTATCAACATGTACTTAATAGGTCGCGTTTTATGACATTAATGATATATCATACATAATAATTATATATAATCATACACCTCTAGCATGCTATTATGAACATATCTAAACTAATATTCTCAAGCCAACAAAGGAAATTAGGTGGTCAAAAACCTAGGTGGCAATTGCAAATATTTATAAGTCCTTTGCGAGCACTATGGTTATAGCCTTTTTCTGTCATTTTTTCTTTATCTTGGATTACAAAATAATTTTTCCTATCTAAATTCTTATATTTTTAAATTACATAACATTTACATAATTGAAAAAGAAATCTTAAGTTACATTTGAAAGGAATTAGATGAGAAAAGAATTTTACAATTCAAAAGAAAAATAGAGAAAAGAAAGGACACACAAGCCTTATTTAAATTACAATAATTCAACCATAAAAAACCACAATCATATTGGTCTTTAAATGCTTATAATCATCCATCATGCATCATAACATATTAATATGTAAAAATAAAAATATTGCATGCTTCAATTGTAATTATTAGCTTTCTATGCAATTTTTAAAATAATATTTCTAACACTTAGAAATATTAAATCAAATTCAATTTCATAATTTTTCAAACTCAATAAATTTTATTTAATACATATTTTCTTTAAAAAACCATTTTTCAAAATTTAATAAGAAAATTAATCATATTAAAATTCTTATTAACATCCTAAACTATTTTAGGATCAATTAAATAAACCTTTTCAACTTCAAAAACTCTTTATATTTCAGAAAAAAACTAGTTTTCTAAAAATTATTTAATTAAATTCTAATCAAACTAGGATAATGCAATCAACAATGCTTTTAATTAAAAAATTTAATTCAATCCTAATCTAATTAGAAAAATTAATTCTACAATTAATTTAATGTAAGGTTTTGATTTTCAAATATAAAACAATATTTTATATATGGAGGAGAAGAATTGTAATTATGCCCTAAATAACCAAACTATAAACAGTTATAAAGTAAATGGGTAAAATAGTAGTTTAGACCTTAAAACCCTAAAATATGATGCAAAAAATTCTACCCCTCTTCTCTTCTTCTTTACTGGTTTAGACCCCAAAACCCTAAAATATGTTGTAAGGGAAAAATCATAATTCTACCCCTCTTCTCTTCTTTTATATTGCTAATAGTGGGTTGATAGCTGTTGCAGTGTTGTTGTGGATGTCGGTTGCTCACATCGATGGTAGCCTTTAACGATAGTTGTATTGCTGCCGCTTCTCCAGTTAGCAATGTGGGGCAGCAACCCTCATGCTGCACCACTTGTAGCGTGAAGCTGCTGTCTCATACAATTATTAAGAACAAAAACAATTAAAAATAAAATAAAAAAACAAATATAGTAAAACAAAACACGAAAAAAAAAGAAAAAAGAAAAATCTTACCTTAATGTAGTTGCAAGTGAAGCTAAGAAGAGAAAAATAAAAACAAACCAAATTCATAAAATATATTAATTAAAAAAACTGAGAAGAAAAAAGAAGAAAGGAGAAGAATACATACCTCTGAGCATGGAGGAGAAGAGAAGGAGTTGATGGGAGAAGAGAAGATAAAGAAATGGATATTTATGTTTTTTACATATGGGGAAGAAGAAGAAGAAGAAATTAAGGAGCCCTGTTTGTTGTGAAATTAGAGATCCTAGGCTTTTTATTAGGGTGTTTTACCGATAAATAATTAAATATTAATATTTCAATCATTCCGTCGTCTGTAATATTTAATTTAAATTTTCAATTTAATCAAAAATTTCAGAAACTGCCAAACATCACCGACGACTTTTCAATCCGTCGGTGATCGAAATTTTTCAGAAAACCGCCAAATAACACCGACGACTTTTCAATCCGTTGGTAATTTTGTCTGTAAAGAACATTAATTAACAGTGCAAATGGAAAGTGAACAGTTTCAGAGCTCTCTGAAAAATACCAACGGAATTTGTCGTTGGTGATCCCCTTTGTAATTGACATAATGAACAATGTTCACAGTTTACCAATGAATTTACCGAAGGAATAAATTCCGTCGGTAATTTCGTTGGTAAAAATGGCACATCATCGTTTTTTTTTGCTTTGTTTTAATTATTTTTTTTCCACTGTAATTTTCTCGGTAAATAGATAAATACCGAGGGAATATTACCAGAAAATTGATAAATACAAACGAAAATACCGAGAGAATATTTCTGTTGATAAAATCCGTCGGTAATTTACTGACGAAAATATTCCCTCGGTATTTTTCTTTATATTTATCGATTTTCTAGTAGTGTCATAAAATCATATAGAACAACCACCTGCATGATCAATTATTCATCACCTAATAAATTTTCAAAAAAATAAGTTTTGGTTTGTAAAAAGTATAGAAAATTTACCTTTGATAAATAGGAAGTATATATCACGAGTAAATTATCTTTTGGTGATGAAACCAAGAGGGAAATCTTAGACTCTCCCCTTGATCTTGAGGTAGTAAATTTCTTCCTTAATCTAGCTTGTGAAATCTTCGAGCACAAAGGTTTCTTCAATTGGAATCGAATTAGCCACACCTTTTGTCGTGACTCTTGAGTGCTCTCTGAAACTAATTCAGAACTTGATTTACATTTCGAAATTGGTGTTGTTTTTTTCTTAAACACATACAACTGCCCCGGCTTTGATCCTTGTTTTCCTCAGTCTTCACGTTGTCATCCACTGAGATAGGATCCCACTTTCTCCACCAGTTACCAACCAGCAAGCATGCATATATATATATATATATATATATATATATATATATTGGATCAAGGCATGCAAGAGCATGCCTGCCTTATCTTCACAGAAATTTTTATGGTTGTCGGGTTGGGTTAGCACTTGAGCGGCTCTGTTTCTTTATTTTACAAGTTAGTTCTTCAGAGTATCAAACAGAGTCTATGGATAGTAATAAATTGTATTCTTTGTAATATTATAATAATTCAAGTAATCGAAAGAATCTTAGTGCATAACCCTAATATGATTATGCGTACAAATTATCAAACTTAGGGGATTATCATTTAGTACTCTTTCTTTCAGTGCTTGCGAAGCATGTTCCCTTTCCACTTATTACAGCAATGAGTAGAACAGGCCCGTTGGCCACACAGGTTTGCTACTTAAGTGAATTACATACACGCCCACCTTTTTAAGGCATAACTTGGCTGAGAAGAAAGCATCTAGCTCTACTATACAAGACACACATAGAAGTGCCTTTTTTCCCTCTTATATAACACATATTTCCTTGGATATCTACTGCATAAGGAGCTGCCAAGAGAGACACACACAGTTAACGAAATGGGCAGAGAAGTCATGGCTGGCATGAGTGTTCTCTTCGTAATTCTCTTCTTATCATTCTCATCTTGCAAGGTATATTAACCCTCCTGATCTCTTCGTTCTCTTCTCTTTATAATTAATGCATGTACAATTACATATTTTAACGCATTATTGTTTCGTGATTTAAAAATGCAGGTTTCTTTCGCCGCTACAACTACAAGTAGCCTACATAAACAAAACTTATCAACCCCACTTCTTAACCCTTTTTCCCCAAGAGCATCTTTGATCCGTTATTGGAACAAACATATCTCGAACAGCCTACCTAAACCACTGTTTCTCCTCTCCAAAGCTTCTCCACTCAGTGCCATAGACTCAGCGATCCTCACTAAACTTGCCACTCAAAACTCTCTTTCCTTGCACCTTGACTCATTCTGCTCTTTAGCCAACTTATTTTGCTTCTTTGACACAAAACAAAGTTTACGCAATCATGACCAAGATTCCAACTTTGCACTTTACTCCAACAAGCGCTTTGCGAACTATGGTGGATCAAGACTCAGCGGGGTCGACTCATTTAAGAACTACTCCAACGGGTTGAACTCGGTTGCCGACTCTTTCATAAGATACAGCCGTGAATCTACAGGCCATAGTGAGACATTCACAAACTATGGTAACGATGGAAATGTCGCCAATGCAACATTTGGCAACTATGGCTCTGCTGCCACTGGTGGTTCTGGCACGTTCAAGAACTATGATAACCGAGTCAATGTGCCTGGTCTTCGATTCACTACTTATGCCTCAGATGGAAATGACCATAAGCTCTCCTTTTCAAGCTACAGTGATGAAACGAATGTAGGTGCTCAAGGATTCAATAGCTATGGCAAGAAAGGAAATGGGGTTCCATCTGAGTTCGTATCCTATAGTCGAGATTCAAACGGTATTGAATCTAAATTTACTGGCTATGGTGAATTAGGTAATGCAGCAAATGACTCTTTCACTAGTTATGGAAACTCAGGTAACAACCCACATAATAACTTCAAGAGTTATGGAAGTGGTGCAAACTCTGCTATTGATCGCTTCTCAAGCTACAGGAACGGAGCCAATGTTGGTCAGGATTCATTTCAATCTTATGCCAAGGATTCAAATTCAGGGAAAGTGAGCTTCGCAAATTATGGAAAATCATTTAACCCTGGAAATGATTCATTCATAGATTATGGCAAAGGTTCAAAGGGTATGACCACCATTGGGTTCAAAAGTTATAGCCTTGATCGATCATTCGTGGTTTATAAAGATAAGGGTGTTACATTTGCTGGTTACAGTAACACAAGTAGTATGCCGAGTGAAAATGGCGTTTCTGTAAAGAAGAGATGGGTGGAACCAGGGAAGTTTTTCAGGGAATCCATGCTGAAGCAGGGGAATGTCATGGTAATGCCCGACATTACGGACAAAATGCCAGAGAGGTCATTTTTACCCAGGTCAATTGTTTCAAAATTACCATTCTCAACCACAAATTTGGCCAAGCTCAAGGACCTTTTCCATGCGTCAGATAACTCAACCATGACGCGCGTGCTTATCAACGCACTGGCCGAGTGCGAGAGAGTACCAAGCCACGGTGAGACCAAGCGATGCGTTGGTTCTGTCGAGGACATGATCGACTTTGCAGTTTCGGTCTTGGGCCCCAACGTGACGGTCAGGACCACCGAGAATGTTAATGGATCAAAGAAAAGAGTGATGATCGGATCGGTTGAAGGGATCAACGGCGGACAAGTGACCAAATCAGTGTCCTGTCACCAAAGCTTGTACCCGTATTTACTGTATTACTGTCATTCGGTACCCAGAGTTAGGGTTTACGAGGCAGACATTGTTGATGTTGAGAGCAAAGAAAAGATCAACGTTGGTGTTGCCATTTGTCATGTTGACACATCAGCTTGGGGTCCAGAACATGGAGCCTTTGTTGCCCTAGGGTCCAGCCCTGGGAAAATTGAGGTTTGCCACTGGATCTTTGAGAACGACATGACTTGGACCATTGCGGACAGAGGGTAGCTAGCGGTTGCATAATTTATTTTGAAACGGTGCTTGATTTGATTCGTAACTTTCTGTCTCTGAAAATTGTTAAAGGAGACATAGTTGGAATTTACTTTTGTGTTTTACCATCTATGGCTTCTCTATTTGCAAGAAAGAAATCATCTGCTACATGAATCTTGGCTTTTCCAATATGAGATCAAATCTCAGCTTATATTCTCTTGCTGTGGATTTATGCACAAGATCAATCATTAATTAATCTAGTTTTTCCCAACCGAGAAATCATATTCCTAACAGCCAGACTAATTAATCGCTAATCACCCTGCCCATTACCATTTAAGAAACCTTTCAAATCCAATCAATCAACAAGCTAGGATTATAACAAGATCAATCATATTCAGTTTTTGCTTCTTTTTTAATTATAACAAAAGAAAATTAGTTTGCCGTACGTATTCACTCGAGGTTTGCTTTGCCATAAAGCTGAAGAAACAAAAATACGAGTAGAGACACAAAAGCCAAGAAAGAAATCCAATATTCCATTGCGAAGGTAGGTTCTTATTTTGAAGGAACAGAATCTTTGCTGGGTTTGGTCTTGTCCGTGCCTATGGCTTCTAGCATTCACCATGACCAGCAAGCTGTCCCTCGAACTTCAATCCATTCACTAGTCACATCCAACCCCCCCATTCAAAGACTCAGAGCTTGTCTGCGTGTTTCTGAAATTCTTGAGATTTTTTTTTAACATTATTTAAATATATTTTCAAACAAAAATTGTCTTCACAGTACCGCCGACGAATCACTTAAAAATTAAAGTGCGCGTGTTACAGGCAACTGATTGCGCAGTCTAAAGTAACAGCATGCCATATTTTAGAGTGAAACCCAAGATACGGTCATCAAAGTGCTGGCTTTGATCATGGACTTTGATGGTAGCACAGTAGATTGAATGTTTTTTTTTTGCTAGCTAGCAAAGTGAATGGACGGACCCCACTTAGGGTATGTGTGGGAGAGCTGAAGATTTTGTTCCGACATTTAACTGTTAGCCACGGTTTTTATAGTTGTGAACAAAATGGTTGATGATATATGATGTTAATATATTTTCATGCCAACATATTAAAAATTTCATTTTGTAAAATTTGATATTTCTAGTAGCAGCAAACATAATTAATAACCCTTATAAATATAAATATTTCATCAAAGAAAATCAACTCATTTTTTTTTTCATTCTTAACAAAGAAATGCACTCATATAAGGATCCAGATCACTAAAGACTTATTTTACACACAATTAAGTGTTGATGCACACGTAGTTGCGAGAGCATGCGCATGAGAAGGCTTGTTAGTTTTAATCATGGCTGCTCAAATTCAAGGGCTACAATTGTATTATTAACCCAGTATAATTATATGTCTACTCGATATGTACATCTATTTAAGAGTGTAATAAATATTATTTTTTAAAGTGTGTTTTTTTAAATGTATCAAAATACTTTTTTTTATTTTTTAAAATTCATTCTTGATATCAGAATATCAAAACGATCTAAAAACACATAAAAATATTTTAAAACTAAAATGTTTTTTAAATATTTTCAAAAGCACTATTGAACTACAATGCTAAACAGGGCCTAAACAAGATAATCATCAGTAGTGTTATTTATTAGAAAGATAAAGTTGTACAATTGCTTAAGTTTTTCCACCAACAAAACAAAAGGATAGAACACAACTTTTATTAATTTAATTTCGTGTTAAACAGGAATTTCATTGCATAATACATGGAATGATCGTTAACACGATGATCACATAAATATTTGGAGATGAAGCATGGTTGGTTAAACCAATCACCATAGAAGTTCGTATAATGGATCCTGATTGGGAATGATAATGAGTACATATAGGTCCGGTTTTTATACTATTCATACTTGAACTCAAATTCAAAACTACTATCCATAAATGATCCAAAACCTAACAGGTATGAATCTTGAATACCCAAATATGATCCAATTGAGTTCAACAATCTATTCACGTACCCATTACGTGGTCACAATGATGCAAATATAGACCATTCATTCATCCCAATAAGAAAATAAAATCTTAATATCTTATCATCAATCCTTGCTAGGTTAAAAAACATTCATCCCAAAACTTGAAATTATCAATTTATAATTACAAGTTCAACTATAATTCCATTGAAATCAAATCCTCATATAACATCCATAGGAGTTTGAGTTTTCTTTCAAATATCAAATGAGTTATGTCACGATATAATAATTTACATAAATAAAAAGTTAATAACCAATACTCAAGTTCTTTTCCCTAAACATAATTCATATGTTTTTATAATATAATTTTCATACCACTTTCACCACTATCAATAACACAAAATATGGTGTCATAATTATTCAAATATAGTGCTATCCCTTCTAAAATCAATACAAATACAATAAAATTTAGGGTTTTGCTTCAATAAATTGTTAATATATATATATATATATAAAAACATAATATAATATAAATATTTATAATTTACCTTTATTTTCAATAGCCAATAACAAATTTTAAACATATATAAATGCTTTTATAGATTTTGAATGGAGTCCACAATGATGCAAACTCACCATACCACCAGTACTAAGAGTAGGCTCTTAACCAATAATAGATACAAGAATAGCTAATAAGTTTCTAGCAATTGATTGCAAGATTGGATGTTTTCCACCTTAAACCCTTAACCATGATAAAATATGAAAGTTATTTTTTGTATGCAAAACTTCCTCATCTAAATAATGACCCAATTCAGTCTTAGCATGTGAAATTTTTGTTCTATTAATTTGTAACACATAGTTATCAAATTCAACCAATGAAGTGTAAGTTTAACCAATTAAGGTAACACCCAAATGATTAAACATAAATGATTGAAGACTACCTCTATTTTAATTCAAAGCAAAAAAAATACACAACAACATAACAAAAGCAATGAATCTTCTAAAAGTGATTTATATTATCACTCCTATATATTCTGCAACAATAAAATTCAATCAGAGTCATTTTATATTGTGGATTAAGCACAACTTCAACTCTCATAATACAACAAATTACACCCAATGCTTATCAAAATATTTTAATATATCCACTACTATTTTATATAATACTGAAATCAGATAAGAAACTCAGTTTTACAATTCCAATATAATCATACAAATTTTTGAAAAGTACATATTAGTTATAGAATACTTTATCTTAGAAACAAATTTAGTGACCTCTTCAACCTATCATAAATTACACTTGAAAACTCTTAATTAGAATCACTTAGGAGACTTCTATATTTAAAATCTTGTTGTTTAAGTTGGACTAATATATCTTTGTGAATCAAAGTAATCTTAAACATCAAATATTTTAAATTCTACCTCATTCGGCAATCAAGACTCAACTTTTTGGTTATAGAAATACATACATAACAAGTTATTTTCTCAAACTTTGTATCTCTTTTTGGTGAAGTTGTCTAATAATATATACTCTCCCTAATCTTTTTAATCCCACTCTTAAATACTTTTATCTCATCTTTAACTATTATATTTAAAATATGAGCTCAACAACGTACATGAATCAAATCACCATTTAATACGAAATAATAAACTTGTAATTTATCATTCAACTCAAGTATCAAGGTATTATTAGTTGTGCAATTATCCAATGCAATTGTTACCAATTTAGCGTCAATATTCTAATCCATCAAAGGATAAATCAAAACTCCAGCCAATATTTTTTTGTGTGTGGGCATGGTACATAAATAAATCTAAGTTAAAACATGATAATATATATATATATATATATAAAAGCTAATGACAACATCTATTAAGTAAAGTTCACCTTAGTATATAGCTTTGTGATTTCCACTCATAACAAATAAATTACATGATAATAGCTATAAAACTCATCTTATGATTCTTAGAAGTCCACATGTTATTGTAATTGCCACTCTATCAACATTTCTCTCTAACTTATTCATTGTTCTTTATTTCTTATAATTATAAACTTTCAAAATTTCATTTTTTATGGTATTTTGGCATATAACCTTAAACTAAAGCTGAAGGAAATTTGAGCATTTCTAAAATCTAACATGCTCAACTATTGATGACAATTGCAAGCACTTTCCTAGAACTCTCTTGTTTAAAAAGTGTATGTAACAAATTGTTTACTCTCTCACTTTATAAGAACCTTTTTTATCTAACATTCTTTGTTGTACATCATGATATTTTCATCTCTTATAATACTTACAATGATTTCACAAATGACTTGTTCTAGATTTTATAAAAAATGATTTTTTTTATGATGGCGTGGTTTTTCCACCAAGCATCTTGGAACAATATTTACATTCCACTTAACATTCATATCAATATATTTATTTAAAAAATGCTCTTACTCAAAACTCTTTTTTTTTAGTATCAATATCCTTGTCACTAACCTTTTTATTTAGTATTATGGTGTTAAAGTCTTATCTAGTACTAAAGTAAAGAGTTGATGAGATACTTGAATAAAGCTTACTTTTTTGTGTTCACATGGATAAAGAGCTACCCTTTTATTGTGACATGTTTAAATTTCTGAATCAAAATTATAAAATGTAAAATCTTGTTAGTATTGTATTAGATAAAACCATAAAGATTTAAATAATTATGGATTTTTGTTAATAATAAACTTTGAGTTTAACACTATTTAGCATATTTTGTTTTTCTTTTTGTTGATTTTATAAAAAGAAATCAAAGGAATAACATCACCAAGGAGTTAAAATAATTAAACAAGCACAAAAAAAAATGCTTAAGAAAGATAAAAATATTTGCAAGTGAACAAAATTGCAACATGTAGTAAAGTTTTTGAAGAAAAGAGTGTCAAACTTATAAGGACTAATTATACTATTAAGTATCGAAATTTACCAAATTATTTTCTATTTAGATATAGGACTAAATTTATTTTTATAGAATTTACCACTTAAATTTAACTAAAGTGTTTAACAAGAACAAATTAAAAGAACAAAGAAAAAACTGAAAGTTATAAAGATAATAAAAATAATTTTAGAGATTTTGACTTCACGTAGGTAATCCCACACTATTTATTAATTCTTCTATAAAATTTCAAATATTCACGTTGATGATAAGAAAACATTCCTTAATTATTCAATGTTTTCTCTCGAATAATATTAAAAAAATCTCCTACTAATAATTTAACATATATCTATGTAAATTAAGTTATTTGAAGATTCATTAAGTTTTTTATATTTTTCTTAATAAAAAATCACATTAATCGCTATAAAGTATCTCTATCTATTGCTCAATTGATGGTGTTTAATCCTAAAAGCCTTTAATTATAAATCATCTGTCAATCTTATTATGGTTTAATAGATTAAACAATAATTTCCTACAAATTTAAGCAATAAGATCAAGGATAAACATCAACATAAAAAAATAGAAATAAAATAGCTTGAAATTTAAATTATATGATCAAAACTAGACTACATCATAGAGCAAGAAAAATAAAAATTAGTTAATAATGAATTTGAAATAAATCCTTTTCTTATTAAAACACATCAAAATAAAATTAAGAAGAAGAATAAAACCTTTTTGCTTGGAATCAGTTGAAGAAGAACTCTACTGCATCGTGTGGTTCCATCTGGTTCATTTTTTCTCGTTTATCCTCTTTTTAAATGGTACAGAAAACCTCCTTTTATAAACTCTGGTTGTTGTCTCTTCCTTGATCTCTTCTCTTTTTTTTGGTCTAAAATCTCCTTTTATTTGTTCCTAATTTTGTTTCCAAAACTAATAGATTTTAACCCCTTACTTTTAGCCTTGTTTTCTTCTTCAAAGAGATTTATTGTGTAACATCCTTTATTTTTAGATTAGGTTAATGCATAATAATAAGTCATGGTCCATTGACAACTAATGTATTTTTTTTACGTAAATATTTTGAAGCATTCATATAAACACTACCGAAATTTCAACAGAGTTTCGTCTATATCCAAAACATCCCAAGTTATTGTCAAACACCTACACTTCTAAAATGATTTTCCAAATTTTAAATCCAATCATCTTGAATCATATTGCATCATTATTTTAACAACAATTCTATATCTTCTTTCTAAATATGACATTCCCTTTTATAACATTAAAGACAATTGCAAATCAAATAATTGAAACAACGTCCAAACCTCAATGAAATCATAAACATTAATAACTTTAATAAGAAGATAAAATCATTTAGATCACATGTTATAAATTCATAATCAACTTATTTATAGACCCAAAACATATAAGATGTCTTAATGTTCATAATCATTACTTATTGCTAAAAAGAAAAAAATTATAGCATCGAGCTATTACTTTTGACGCATCGGAGCTAAACCTTAAACAAACAAATAATATTGTAATATATCCAATTATCATCACTGTCATTAAAAGATATTTAGCACAAAATCAAGAATTCTTTGATTTCCTATATTTTTAATCAATCATTTCCATAGTTAAACTTATTGATTAATCAATTCAATCATTGATCTTGCAAACAATTCAATTCTAACATTCCTTATAAATATGTATACTCCAATTATCACTCTCAAAGGTGAATCCATCTTTCTATTCCATTACTTACCTTTATCAATCTAAGTGTCATGATTTTTATTAGTTTATATCAAATTGAGTGCGTGGTCCTACAATTCTCAGACAATTTAAATCAATACTTTAGAACTATCTTGACAGATCCCTAATTTACTATAATAATCCAATGTATAACTTAGATGTAAATCATATCAGCCTTTGTTTTATTCTCTATTATTGTTCTAAAATAATTGTTAACTTCATATCTTATGTTGCCTAAACAACTCCTAAAACACATCATAATTGTTGTCACATAATGACCATCCTTTTCTCCCCATTACACTAACAAAACAACTTTTTTCATATCCCAATGTTATTCTAAAATCAACTCTAAATTTCTACACATTACACTAACAAATAGCTTTTGAATCATATCAATGTGTTGTCTTAAAGACAACCCTAAAATTCATTTGTTGCACCACCAAAATAATTTTCTTTCTTACGTGGACATATTGCTTGCCCAAACCTATATTACACTTAATATTATTATAGAAAATAGTTTTTACACCATCATAGAATGGCCATCACACAGTCATCGATACCACCCTAAAAGGCTGCCAAAATAACTTTCAAATTTAGTTCATACCTGATTAAAATTTATGTTATCAATGTGGTTACTTAATTCACCCTCATCTCTCTAAGGTCATGTTACTAACTTAATTTATATTCTCTATTACCCAACTACCAAGTAAAATCCTCTCACATTGTGAGATTTCCCACCCATATTTTGTTCTAATCTCCTAATATGTTTATTCTCATACCCCTCTACATTCTTTTTATTTTTCAAGGAACGAATAAGTCATTTCATAGTAGTTTCAATTTCTTTTTCTAATTAATTCTTTTGAATTAAATTTTAAATCCTCCTCGATCATATGGGGTCAACCATCCATCCTTAATATCAGAATACCTATTTCTATGATTCACCACCCTCGTGATTCACTAACTAAATCAAATTCTAATATCAACATCAACTAATATCATGAGCCTCTTATAATATTTGACAACCTTATTCCATTTTAAAGTCACTTTACAATTCTTTTCTTTCCATTTTCCTTTTTTTAGGAAGCTAAGATATAAAGATACAACTTTTATGAAGAAAGAAACACCTAATTCTATCGTTTTCAACTTTAAAATTAGCCATTACAAAAGCACCTGAAATCTACATAGGGGTTAGTTTGGTTTATAGGCTGGTTCTATGCTAATTTAAATTTTTCCACTCATTTACTTTTTACTATATTTTTTACATAAATTACCCGGTTGCTATGTAAATTGCGAGTCCTTCTTGAACTTTAATTGATTGAGAGTTCTACATGTTAGCATAAAACAAATCAAATTGTGATTTTTCATCAAAAATTTAAATTCTCTTATTACATTCTTGTATAAATCATATAAATTATTCCAATAAACCCTCAAGACTATTTTATTATTTCAAAATATATTTATCATATATTTTTCACTTTTATTTCTTTATCAAGCTTATTATCGTTTCACAGTAATATTACTGATTTTTAACAGTGCATGTACCATCTCTTGCCTTTTTCTTTGTATTATACTTTCTTGTAGTTTATTCTTTATTACCACACTAATTTCGTGGGATCATTTTCTCGTTGTTTTATTCTTTTATCCATCGAAGCTCGTTATCGATTTCACCGATGTTAAGAATTTTTACAAATTTTGAACTTAAAATTTATAATTCTCTTTTCAACTTCATCAATAGTTTAAAATTTTTTTTGGATATCATCCCCTCCACTAAACATAATATATTTTAATATTTATGTCATTTATCCATTTCTTTTCATCCCAAGTTTCCATTTCACATTTAGGTCTTATTATCTTCAGTCCTATATTTACACGGGCGTTTACATATTATGACAAAGTTATAATTATACAAGTTGCAGATCTCTCTCTTAATTCTTTTTTACACCATCTCTTAAAATGGATATCTATAGAGATCGTTATGCTTGATTTACCAAGACATACTTCTAAAATTTCAAGGAAATTTTCTTATTCCTACAATAAGAAAGGTCACTTTCCTTCTTGTTTTTTTTCAAATCATTTAAACAAATCAACTAGACCTCTTAATGGGCTTTCTTAATACCATGAGCCTCAATCCAATGAAAGCTAATGTTTAGCTAGAATTCAAAGATTGAATATTGACTTTTCATTACAAATCTCATGATTCTATGAATTTATTTATTTTTATATTTGAATAAAAGTTTTATAAAATAGATTTATTGAAGTTAAAGTAACATAAAATTAAAATTAAGAGTAGGTAAAAATCATATAAAAATCAATTATATCATGTACCACGAAACTTATTGTTTGTTGTCAAACAAGGCAAAAAAAAAAAAACAACTAAAAAGATGAATTGGTTTAATTCATAAAATATGTTGCTTCAAAGATTGGCTAAGATTTATAGTTCAAATGAATCATTCAATATCACAAAAGTCCAAAAGTTAAATCAAAACTCAATTTCACCTAATTATCAATCCTACAATTCATGTATACCTACCATTCTCACTTCATTATTAGCTTCCCGAATGATTTTTATGTAAACAGGTAAATTTGAAATGGATTTCTAGTTTTGAAATTCATATTTCAAACTCTATAGGCTTACTAATGTGAACCTCGTGATCACGTGGTCACGCAACCCAGAATCAGGATTGAGATCTTATCCTGGAAAGCTGAAATAGGTCTAATAAGAGTGTGTCACAATGAAAACCTGCCCCAAGGCACCAACACTATTGGAATGAAGTACAATGACACCACGAAACCAGTTAATCTTTGATAAGTCAGATTCAGTTCGTTTAAGAACTGGAGAATACAAGATTCACTCTTACACGTTAAAACCAAAAAATTTAGAAGTAATATTCATCAATGGCTGCCGAAATTTTGGTTACATGAATTTAAATAGTTCTTGAAAAATTAACCCTAATGAACCCCTTATGTGGACTTATATGAAGTCCACTCAAAACTGACCCAAAAAGCCTAAACTGAAAAGCCCATAACTTGATCTAAACAAGCTTGGGATCCTAACTCAAAACAAAGTTTTAATTAAGCCCAAACATAAAAAAAAAAAAAAAAAACTAATCTATCATTAAATAGCATCAGCACTTCTTTCCTTGTGTAGCAAGGATGAATAAGGAATCCTTATAAGAAAAAGATTATGAAACATTAATGAATCATTTTCACTCTTGAAAATTATGTTTCAGCTTATTAAAGATTCTTGTGAAACTAGAAAATTTCCAAAACAAGTTGTCACATCCTTTTAGAAAACGAATCATTTCCAAATAGAAAGTCCACATGCTAAAAAGAAGTAAATAACAAAAGTCATACAACATGTTCTGACCTATATCGGAAGTCCTTTGGAATCCAATTCACCTGAAAATTTACCCCAATATATACAAATACCTCTGGAATGTTTTGATAAAGTTTCAGCTCGATCCAACTGTTGGATTTGGAGTTATGCTAAATTATGTAAAACTGGACAGTAGAAACTTTTACGCCAAAATCTAAATCTGACCTTGCCTGTGTCGTATCATAAGGTTGAACCATATCACTTGCTTTACAAATCACTCTTTAATAATGTAGAAAAAAAGATATTACTAATGATCAATACATCTTTATTAGGCTTGTAATGTAAAGCTAAGGTAAAGGATACAAAGAAAACATAAGATTCAAACAAAGCAAGATAACTAAATTTTTAACAGGAATAGAGCATTCTCCATCCTTTCAATCTTTAAAAACATATCTTATGCTTTCAAAGATCCAAGCTCAAACAAAATAAAAATCTTCAACATTAACAAATTGGAAGACTCCTTCCATCATTAGTCTTGACATCCTTTATTAAACTATTTTCAACTCCACACTCATCTTTCTCTCTCCTATAAAAAAAATTGACATCATGTAATATAAACCATTTATCACAATTTTTTTTCATTTTTGATTTTTTTTCTTTATTTTTTTAAATAAAATTAGAAATAAAATAAGTTCCCGACACCTTGTTAACTTTATACAATCCCAAACTTATTGCTTTAATACCACAGCTTATAATAAAATTTACTTGTAGAATTTCTACCTCTCTCACCTTACATACTTTTCTACAAATAAAATTGTAAGAACTTAATTCTCTTAAAAGGTAAGGAAATCAATGCCTATGCTCGAATAGAATAGGGAATATGATATTAAAAGAAATTATAAGGCCAAATTATAATTCAATAAAACTTGAAAGGGTGGTTAGGGACAAAGATGAGAATTAGATAAGCTTGAAAGTTTCAATTAATTCAAAGAATGCCTAAATCATTTTCTACATAATAATTTGTCTAGGATTTCACCTCAAGTGTCATCAAACTAGTTCTAGAGTTTGTTGAGATTATATAAATTTACATTATTCATATAAAATCATAATAAGTATTTATTGAATATAGAATATCTCAAATTTAGCAAAATAATTCACAAATGGACTCAAACATTAGTATTGTTCTTAATAAGAAATTTACAATTGAAAAAAAAAATCTATTTCTAACTAATAGAAATTAAATATATTTTTACTCTAGTTACTAATTAGAAATAGTTAAATGAATAAAAAATAAAATAAATAATCTAGAAAAAATATAAAAAATAAATAAATAATTAATCGGTCTATAATATTTATAAAATAAGAGGAGATCATATGAAAAAGATAGCCGATTCTTTCATTTTCTTAGGTCACTAGTCATTTACCAAGAAAGAATACAAGACAATGCTCTCCCTCTCTCCTTCCCCCTCTCTCCTGTCCACACCAACCCTACTCCAACCAAAGCTCACTTCCCCACAAAATCTACGCCGCCACCTCTTTTTTGCCTCAATGATCCCACATCATCACCAATGGAAACACTTACACCGAGCCCCACCCTCAAAGGACCGATTTGGGGAGAGCATACCCAAACATCAAACCCACTTATCCAATACAAAAATGCCCCTCCATCATCCTCCCAAACCTTCCCTCTGCATCAAACGATAGTTCCTTCTCATTAGAGTTTTTTTCTGCCTACTCAGGGGTTTCCACATAAAAATTTTGATCATCCAGTAGTGCAAACCTTTTATTTTGAATGTTTTCCCACATGGCTCACCTTCATAGAGCTTAGGAACGAATTTCAAAGATATGGAACAATCACAAAGCTTTTTATCTCAAAAAGGCTTAACAAATATGGGAAAAGGTTTGGCTTTCTATCTCTCTGCAACCCTGAAGCAGATATCACAGAGAAGCTTAACAAGATATGGTTCTCTTCCTACAAACTTTGTGTTAACATTGCAAAGTACCAACGCCATGTTGTAAAGCAAAAGCCATTACCTGTGCCAACTTTTTCACCTCAAATAAAAGTTCCAATAAAGTAAAGGGATGAGCATTCCTATATAGTGGTGGTAAAAGAGAAACCAGTCAGGAATATCATATACCAAACAAGTGAGGAAGATCGTGAATGGCTAAGTTGTAGTCTGGTTGGGTTTTTTTTAAGAGGTACAAATTATGCTAAGATTAAAAACAAGATGCTGATGACTTTGCACAATATGGAAGGCTTTCAGTTTCTAGGGGCATCTAAAGCAATCCTCACCTTCAAAACACAACAAGATATGCAGTTTGCGGCAGATGAAGAGAAGGATTTTTTGGAACAATATTTTGAAGACTTGGAATATGGAATGCATTAAACGTCTAATGGGGGGAGACTGTAAGGTTCTTGGGTATGATTTGACTTCTGTTAGTCAAGGAAATATATCAGGGTTAACAATTTTGGTAGGCAAGTCACCCTCTGTTTCTATTAATGGAATAGTAAATCTCACGATTGATAAGGAACAAGTGGAAATCAACATCTCAAAGATTAAATATGAGGCCTGCACAGATTTGGTTTCGCTCATTTATTCCCTTGGGTATGCTCCAGAGTCTGATTCAGACCTAGACTATACCTTATCACCAAGTGATCTCGAGATAATGGCTACAAATGAGCAACCAGATATGGTTGCAAATAAGAACTCCACTTTTACGGACCTAGAATATGTCACTGAAGTGATTATGAAGCAGAGTTTTAACAGATGTAGGACAAAGAAAGAAAGGGATGCACATGGCTATGAAGCTCAGGTTTACTTCCTGGAAATCCTGGACGGTTACATGATTCAAGACTTGACTGCAAGTGGGAAATAAAAGATATCTACCCCTATGATCTCTAATATTCCACATAATGATAAGGGAAAAGAGCCAGATAACATGACTGTCATGGAAGAAGATCAACAGAGTTAGCCTAAAATGAACCTAGTCCACAACATGACTCTCAGGAATGGTAAACAACTTGATGCTATTAAATGTCATGAGGGTCACAAGATAGCAGAAATTTCAACTGATTCAAATAGTACTGCTGAAAATGAAGACTCAATTGATTCCTGCTTTAGAGTTGTCAACCAAAGACTACAACTATCTCAGCCCCCATCAAACCTCTCTGTAGCTTGTGATGAGATTGGGGCTATGAAAGAAATTGGTGAGAAATTAAGTATTGACTTTAAAACAAATGGTGAGAGTATTGAAGTCACGATCTAAGAGGCCATCGATGCTGAACAAGACCATTTGGACAGGTATATCCAGTAGGTTTTTATGCATCTATGCATGGTTTTATGCTACTTTTTATGATTCTTAGCTGGAATGTGTGTGGTTTGGGATTTAGTTCTACAAGAAAGGCCATCAGCAAGTACATTAAGGATTATAATGTTATTGTATGTTTTATTATTGAATCAAAACTTTTATGCTCAGACTCTATAGTCTCTAGTCTGTGGCATGGTCAGAATATTAAATGGTTCTATGCATAGAGGCTTAGGGTAGATCAGGTGGGTTGTTAGCCATGTGGGATGATGATCTCTTCAGGGTGGATTCAACTGAATTTGCAAGGAGCTGGATTAGCTCATGTGGCTCCTTTGTTGATGATGGTTTTGATTGTGTGATCACTAGGTATTATGGAGTTGGCTCTAGATCTGAAAGAGCAGACTCCTGGATGGAGCTTACTGAGCTTAGACATGCTTTTTCAGATTATCCTTGGTTTTTAATAGGTGATTTTAATGAGACTTTATCTAAGGCAGATAAGAGCAGTGGTCTGCTAGATTGGAAAAGGGCTTCAGAATTCCAAGCTTTCATTGATGGTTGTGAATTGGTTGAATACCCGCTAGTGAATCATCAGTTTACCTGGTTTAGAGGTGGCTCTATGAGTAAGCTAGATAGAGCCTTTGCTCGCACACAATGCCTATCTCATTTTAGTTCTTTGAAACTGATTAGATTGGATCATGGTCTCTCGAATCATTACCTTTTGCTTGTTGGGAAAGAACAAGTTAACTGGGGATGAAAGCCTTTCAAATGTCTAGACTGCTGGCTTATGGCCCCATCTTTCCATAGCATTCTTAAGGTCTTCTGGAAGGAAATTATGCATGATATCCCTGATGACTTTCAGGTGATCAGATGAATCAATGTTCTGAAACTGAAGTTAGGCTAGTGGAATAAAACTGAGTTTAGAAATTAGGATTGGGCTCTGCAGAATATCCAGTCTTCTATTTGACTCTTCGAGGATCGGGCTGAAAGTGGTAAGCTGTTTGACTTTGAACAAAAAATTCTATATGAGCTTAAGGGTAAGCAATGAAAACTCTGCAAATATGTTGAATCAATATGGAGACAAAAAGTTAGACAGTCTTGGCTCAAGCTGGGGGACAGAAACACTCGGTTCTTCCATATCTCAGCAAAAGTCAGGGGATGCAAAAACTATATTCGTCAGCTTATATATAACGGGAAGATTCTCTCCAGTCCAACTAAAATCAAAGAATGAGCCAAAGCATACTTCTTAAACATCTACTCTGAATCTCTGACTCCAAGACCCACGATGGGTAATGCAGACTTTAAAAAGCTAAGTGAGAACCAGGCTGCATAGCTTGAAAAAGATGTTACCATAGAAGAGGTTCACTTGGCCATCTTTAGCAGTGAAAGCTCCAAGGCCCAGGACCTGATGGTTTCAACTTTAATTTTTATAAGAAGCTCAAGGAGTTAATGAAACACAACCTATTCACAATGGTTCTTGAATTTTTTAGGAGAGGTCACCTTCCTAAAGGTCTTAATACCAGTTATATTGCTTTAATTCCAAAAGTTATTGGCAGTTCCTATTTTAATGATTATAGACCTATTAGTTTATTAAATGGGTTATATAAGATTATTGCTAAGATTCTCGCCACTAGACTAAAAGAAGTTATGCAGAGTGTGGTTAGTCCCTCCCAATCAGCTTTCATTGCTGGCAAAAACATCCTGGACTCAGTCCTTGTTGCCAATGAAATGCTGGATTCCATGAAATCTCGGAGCTGTCAAGGTTTCCTTCTTAAACTTGATTTCAAAAAACTTTTTGACACTGTGTTCTAGTCTTATCTTAATGATGTTATGGGCTATATGAAATTTGGTGCTCGATGGAGGAAATGGATTATGGCATGTGTCTCGACTGCAAGACTATCAGTTTTAATCAATGGTTCCCCTACTTCTGAATTCACAACATCTTGTTGTCTTCGACAGGGGGATCCCCTCTCCCCTTTTCTCTTTTGTTTGGCTGCTGAAGGTATCTCAATTCTCATCAACAGGAGCTTAAAAATGGGTGCTTTGTATGACATGGATTCTGCAGGAATAACATATATTCATTATTTGCAATTTGCAGACGACACTCTTCTCTTCCTACCAATTGATCTTCAATGCTTACTAAATACCAAGAGAATGTTACGATGGTTCAGTTTATGCTCAGGGCTCAATGTCAACTTCCATAAGAGTAGTTTGATGGGTGTGAGCGTGAATGAGATATATGCTGAAGGGATTTCTGGTGTTCTCAGGTGCAGATGTGATACTCTTCTAATCAAATACTTGGGGCTCGCTCTAGGTGCTAATCCCAAAAGGATTTCCACATGAAAACCTGTTCTCTCACGGATTAGAGGGCAGCTCAACTCTTGGAAGGGGCGGCTATTATCGATGGTGGGGAGAGTAATTTTGATTAAAAGTGTAATCTCGGCCATTCCTCTCTATTACATGTCCATCTTCTGCATTCCAAAGACAGTAGCCCGTAAGATCACAGCCATGCAGTCTCGGTTTTTATGGGGTGGAAGTGTTGATAATAGAAAAATTCATAGGCTTGCTTGAGATACAGTGGCAAAAGAAAAGGACTGGGGTAGTCTAGGTGTAAGGAATAAATCGATAAAAAACAAAGCTTTTCTCTTCAAGTGGATTTGGAAATTGGGAAGCAATGACAAAGTTAGTTGGGCAGACTTCATTAAGGAAAAATATAGCCCTCAGTTCATAAACGGGATGCCCAAATTCAGGAAAAAACTTTCAAGGATCTGGCGAGGAATCAACTCTACCATTACCAGTACAGATCTTGATAGCTCTCTTATTCGAGCTGGTTGTAAGCTTAAAATGGGTAATGGTAACCATGTTAATTTTTTGTCAGATACTTGGTTGACCAAGTTATGTTTAGCTAACTCTTATCTAGCTCTTTTTTGTCTGTCCTCCTCCAAAGCAGGGATTGTTAGTCTGATGGGATACTGGATAGAGGATACATGGCACTGGAATCTGAAATGGAGAAGGCCTTTCAGAACTAGTGAGAACCTGTTGTTACAAAGATTATTATTTGATCTTAATCTTGCAGTTATTCATTGATTGAAAGAAGACAGGTTGATTTGGGAATGGGGCAAGGATGAAGGCTATACTGTAAACTCTTGTATGCTTGCCCTTGAAAGGAACAGGTATGCCGGTTCTACAAGTTATATCACAGATGTTTGGAAATCCATTTGCCCTCCAAAAACATAAATGACTTTATGGTTGGCCTTAAATGAAGGCCTTTGCACAAGAGCCTTCTTGGTGAAGAGACACATTATATGCCCTCAGAAGGACTGGTGCCCTTTTTGTGAGCAGCATTCAGAAATTGTCTCCCACATCCTCATGCATTGCCCCGTGGTCTGGAAACTATGGAATAAAATTGTAGCCTGTAGAGGTCTGAGCTGGGTTATGTCGTATACCCTTGATGACCTTCAATGTCAATGGCTAGGTCTTCTACAGGGCAATCATTGTAGTTTGAAAGATCTGTTTAGGGGGGCTTCATGTTTAGCATTGTCTGGACTATATGGAGTTCTAGAAACACCTTGATATTTGAGGAAAAAAAGACAATCTGGGAAGATATCCTATGGTTTTTGTTTTACTTTGCTACAGGCTGGATAAGGAATATGAACTATTCTTTTTGGTATACCGGTGCTAATCTGTACAGGAATCACGAATGCATTTCGGCTTGGTCTGCTTAAGTTCTGATTTCGTGTGGTTTTGTATTGCTTGCTTTATTAGTAGGGTTTTTATGTTTGCTTGTTTTTCTTTGTTTAATTAGGCTGATGCCTAGGCTACAATCTATGTAGCTAAAGCTCTGCCCACATTGATCAGGTTTTCTCTCTTTATTATATATTTCTTCTCGATTTCACCCAAAAAAAACTAGTCATCTACCAAGAGTTTTGAGTTTAATAACGATATTTTAGCAACAAATTCAATAAATCTAAGTGTAGTCCTTGGTGTGTTAATTTGTTTTTAAAGGAAATTAGTGCAAGTTGTTTATTTCAAGAAAAATCATCTTTAGAAACCATAACATTTCATGATTCATTTCTAAATAGATTTTGAATCTCTATCAATCAACCAATAATGTGGGACATTAATATGTTTACAACTACACTATTTGAAGTCTAGACAAAGCTGGTTACTCTTTCTGCTAGTATGTTAATACATACATAAAAAGATTCAGGATGAATATGTGGAAATTATTTTTGAGATAGAACATTTATGTCGTAAAAGGATTTGAACCTCTTTTTTTTAATAAAAAAATAGTATTTCATCCATTCCTATCTAATATTGAATTGATAACCCAGTAAAGTATTAGATTTGAAGAAATAAAAAAAAACAACTTTACTGAAAACTAATTAGGTGGTATGCGCTATGCCGCAAGCTCACCTTTTATTTTTTAAAAAAATATTATTAAAATCTAAGACCTAAAAATATTGGGTCTGGCTGCAACGTTGAACCCAAGAGCGTTAAGTCTGATTGCAACGCCAAACCTAATAATAATATTTAACTTATTTGCCAAAAAAAATTATGTTTTTTAATCTTTAAAAAAAATTATGATTTTTCTTCGATAGTAATAATAGTTTTTTAAAATTTAATAATGATAATAATAATAATTTTACATTTCAAATCAAATCTATGTTTGTTTTTCGATATTGATAATAATTGTTTTTCAAATTTATTAACTATTTTATTAATAATATTAATACTTTTAATTATAATAAAAAAATATTTATAACACAAATAATAATATTTTTTATATTAATACTTTTAATTATAATAAAAATAATAAGATTTATAATACAAATAAATATATTTAGAAACTCAAGAACCTTAGGTCCTGGCGCAAGACCCCTTAGCCCTGGCTTCTGACGTCAGATCCA
>Ga0325404_1001356_pt1 | contig 25974 bp, 15 predicted proteins | sample PopdelMetagenome_18_FD_205664 | JGI IMG/M metagenome (GOLD analysis project Ga0325404, IMG submission 205664) | Populus deltoides microbial communities from Bellville, Georgia, United States - Xylem-Control-R1 | ecosystem: Host-associated > Plants > Phyllosphere > Stem > Wood/Secondary xylem...
ACTGTGACACAAGAGAATAAATATTATTTTATACAGGGCAGAAGTCTTTTCATTTTTGGCATGTATAATTTTATCAAGATAAAATAATATATTTGATATTTATTAATAAAAAAAATATTAAAAGGTTATTTTTAATTTCCACGTGGATTTGGTGATTTATACATATGGAAACAAATAGGGAAGCAGTTTTACTTTTTAAGAGAGTGGACGGATCAGATTTCTTCTTGAAATCAAAATTTGTCGCAAAGAAAGAAGACGACGTATTTTCAATCTTTCTTGTTTCTTTATTCTCAATTGAGGAAAACTGCCGTGGACATAGACCTGAGCAATATAGTTAACTGTGCAGTATTAAGATCGACGATCGAGAAAACCAACCTCGAACTGAATCATAACCAGAAACCCGTCTCTGTTTAAGCATCGATCAATGTCCCTCTTAAACCAACTATTCAACAGAGGTGTTTTTGGTTCTAAATGGTATCTTCTCTTCTCATTTTCATTTTTGTTTTTTGTTTTTATCTTTATTTGCATTAGTTTGAAATTGGATTTTTTTTTTCCAATTTCTGTTGTGATTTTTTTAGATGGTTTAAATTTTATATTTGATGACTACTCTGTAGCAAAACATGCTTGAACTTGGCAATCTCGAGCATTAAATTGCTGCAAAATAAGAGAGATTTGCAGCTTAAACATATGCGCAAGGAGATTGCGCAATTTCTTCAGGCTGGACAAGAAGCAATGGCTCGAATTCGAGTAGGCACCCACCTTCTGGATGATTTTGATAATTACTATTGAATCGCCTTTTGTTTTTCTTTCACGTGCTTAGTAATTATGATGTTTTAAAGAAACAGCGTTTTGGTGTTTGATTTTGTTAGGTGGAACATGTAACGAGGGAAAAGAATATATGGGCTGCATATGAGATATTGGAGCTGGTCTTCTAATTTTTACTTGCGCGTGTTCCCATTCTTGAAAGTCAGTGGTAAGTTTATTTACTGCGAGGAGTTTTTTTTCCTTGATTTGAGATGAGTTGGGACATCACATTTTGTTCCAAATGGGAGAACCTTAATTGAAAATTTCTAAAAACAAATGGCCGAAAGGATGAGTCTTTCTTTCTGTTCTGATTGTCGAGTACAATGATCAAGATCTAGATCCAGAGCAGCGTTTTTAGGATCTTGATGCTGAACGCACCTTCCTATAACTATCTGATTGTTGGTCCTTGGGGAGTTTATGCACACGTCATATAATTTGTTATGCGAGCCTGTTGGGAATTTTGTTTAAGCTACAGGATAAATATGGTGATCGTCACCTTAGCCTTGCTATGACGGAGTAAATTCAATTTGATCCAGATGTCAAGTATATGGAGATATTTCATGGCTGTTTGGGTTAATTGCCTGTTGTTTGGTTGATTAATTAGTGCTATGCCAATCCCATGTGCTGGTACTGGGTTGGGTTGTCAAATGTAGCAGTAATGTGGATCTAAGGTAGTATATTTTACCAACTCAACGCTACAAACTTTTAATCTTTGCCAATTGGGATCGTATTTGAATCATTTACGTTTAGCCTGTTTTCCTAGGATGATGTCATTGTCTTCATGATGCTTATTAAAATCAGAGATGGTATCATGCATTCTATTCTTAAGCCGTGTAGACAATTCTGTACTATGTAAGATAACATGATTTGACTGATGATTCTGAATCCGCATCATCAATTACATGAAAGCGACAAAGTGGATTCAGAATATCTGTTTTTGTAAGCCTTGTACAGGGTATATGAGCACCGCACCCAACTAGAAAGATGTGTTTTCTCATCTTTGGAGGAAGACTATTAGACCAATGGGTGTGCATCCACAACTTTTTTTGCAAGAAATAATGTCTGATTAGCTCATATGTAGAGTTCTTCAATTGAAACATGGCTTCATAGGCTTGTTAATGTCTAAACATGCAAAAAACTTGATCTTGGCTGAATATGCGGCTTGTTTAAAATTGTTCATGAAATAAACGAACTTAGAACAATCTAACTTTGGAGCATTTTAAAGTTTAGGTTAGGCCTAACTGCCTACTTCTTGACCCGTCTTGGCTTTTATTGTTGTCTTTTCTTTTTTCCTTTTTAAGAAAGCATTTTTGGTTGTCTGTTGCATGACTCGGATATAATGTCTGACCCTTTATGTTATCTCCAGGGTGGATCAAAGCAGATTGTGGCTGAAGCCACACTTCCTCAAGCTCCTACCAAACAGAGCTCTCCTCTATCTCCACTTTCCAATGGGTTCCATTGTACCATAAATATGGATAGCAAACAAGGATCTCATCATCTTCAAGCTTCTGGCACTGTGAGCAATATGCCCCAGGTCACACTTCTAACAAAATTGAACCATCAATCAAGAATCATAATGCCGGACCACTGACTGATGGTAACAGGGAGACAACACCACAAGCATCTGATGTTTTGGGGAGAGCTCGAGCTGCCATTGCATAAGCAGAGCGTGCAGCTTTTTGCTGCCTGCGCAGCTGGCGAGCTTGTAGATGTTAAATTTGGCTCATTTAGGTTAGGTGAAGGCAAGTCATAGTTATTCCATAATCGACCTTTGATTATAAAATTATATCTAAGATCACATAATCAAGCATGCCAAAAAAGAAACCAAAAGAAAATGTACATTATTTCACTATGTAAAAACACAATCTTGCAAAAACTGGAAACTACCAAGAGTTTCATATTGGTAATATTTTTATACTATGATCTTTGCTGAAATACCAAGAAACCCCACGATTGTATCAATTTCTTTTAAGATTTCAATTCATTTGTTTTCTGCACATAATGTTTACTTGTTCTTGTCTAAATTTTATTGTTTTCGAATAGCAACTCTTCCTGTGACAATGTTTGTAACTGCATTCATTAGACCAGACAAGTACATGTTAAAGACCGAAAACAAGTCCACACCTCATGTATGGTTCTCCATCCACTTGGTGATATGGATAATAGTATTGTTCATGATTGATTGCTTATAAATTTGAAAAGTTTTGCATGGGTTATGTTAAAAATTCTTTTGAGTAAGGGCAGGTTATAATTTATTGTTTTTTAAAAACTTAAAACTGTAACTGTAACTGCAAAACTGATGAAAATATTTTTTTTTTCTTAAAAAAAATCTCGGGATAAAAATAAAGCTCAAAATTACTCATAACATGATTCTGCTGTGGTCCATAAGATGGCTTGGAGGGAAAAGGAAAGGAAGGTTTTCTTTGCAAGGCCGGACTTGTACCAGAGACGGACCTGTTTCTTGTGGTTGATAATGATTACAAGCCCATTGCCAATTAGCAATATTAAAATCCGACAGGTATATTTTGCTCATCCTTTCAATAAAGGGCAGGATTAAAAACTTGAGATGGAAATGAATTATTTGTGTTTTTTATTTGCTCCTAAAACTTCTTTCCCTAAAATAATATCAAGGGAAAGAAATTCAATTAACCTTCAAGCTTGCCAAAAAGATCTGAATAATCCATATACTTGGGAAATTGTCATCTTAACGTCGAGTTTCAGTTCATGCATGAACACTTGGAGATTTTGGTATTTGGTACTATATATATTTACTATTATTGTGTTGTACATGTAACACCTCTCATACATTTACGAACAATCACACCACAGCTTTGATTTTCTAGCATCTTCTTCTAAAAATGAAAAAAGAAAAGGAAAAGGAAAAAGAAAATACTAGCTACGAAGTGAAGTAACTAAATTTTTAGGGTTATCTCACCATCCCTGTTATTTGTTTTTTTTTTTTAAAAAAATCAGGTGAAATTTTATCTCTGTCCACTTTGTGGGGCTAGAAACATAAAAACGAGGGAAGAAAAAGCCTACGGAACTACAAGAACAAGTTGCAAACCATTACCAATGAGAAAGAAACAATGATATGCAGACAGGGAGAATGACCACACAAAATTAATTTGCCTGGCATCTGGGCATTAGAAACCAAAACATTCTTGTTATGAACAAACAACCTAAGCTACATGCGCAATTATGATTAACTCCTTAACAAGCGCAAAAAAAAAAAAAAAAAAAAGGAAAAAAAGAAGAAGCAAGCCTGCTTGTTTTTGTTCTCCTGGCAGTGAGGTATAGTTTTAGTTCAATTTATACATCAATTATGATTGAACTTTTTTCAAACTATTCTAAAGATATATCTTCCATATGAGAATAAATTTCTGCTTTCAAGATTCGAATTTAAAAAATAAAAAAAATTAAATAAAACAAACATCTTTAATCACCAGAATACATATTTATATTACCTGGAATAATTACATTTCTCAACATCATAATTATATATCTCATTCATATGCATCTCAAAGGAGTGTCTGTTAGATATAGATAGATATTTGAGAGAGTGATAAAGGTGTCTTTAGCTAGCTATATAAAGATCAAGAAACGACAGAAGTAAACAAAACCGATAAGGAAAGAAAAAACCCGTGCGGACGGACCATAGAATCCCTGTAAGAACAGGGTATCGTCACTTGATCAAACGTGATCTGAACTGAGAACCCACTTTCATTTTGTTGAAGTGAAGGGTCGTTTTCATCTTGAGGTTCGTTTAGTAAGCTCAGGAGATGTTTCCATGGGTCCATTCAAGAGATGCTTGTTCTTATTTTTTTTTTAGCTCTTCAATTCGCAAAAACAGTCTCTTGTTTATGGGCTTCTCCTAAATTTTATACAACATTAAAAGTGGTTGGCTTTTATCCCAATCCACCCCCTTTTCTGAGAATCCAGGGCTTGGATTCCTTTAAAAAAAAAAAGGAGGAAACCCACACCGGACAATTCTTCCCTTGCTGACTAATTAATTCGAGGACATTAATATCAAGCTCATTTGTCTTTTACAGAATTCTAACTTCTCAATCATATGTTTCAGTATACTTTGATCTAAAATGAAAAGTAGGATGTTTGTTGAGATTGATGAGAATTTAACTTTTTTTTTTAAAAAAATATTACAGTTGCTTATATTAATTAAAAACAACCATCGATCGTAGATTACAAAGAAAAAACAGGTTAATGATGAGACTTTAACTATCATAGTATAACACAAACTTGAATGCAATATATATTATGGAGATACATTTAATTCTCCCTTATCACTTCTCTTGCAAATATCATCAAGTAACTCGATGTGAACTTCTTAATTAGAAACAATTCACCTATGATCATATATATATATATATATATATATTTGTGTACACATTCAACATAGATTTAACGTTATAAAAATACAAAGTAAAATTGGAAGTGCCTTTAAAATAACTAAGTATTGGGTTTAGTATTAACTGGTGTTTCATTATGTGAACTAGAATTGATTCACTAGACCAACTGTAATATAAATATTCAGTCTTGTGCATACCATGAACGTACATCAAGTTGCAAACTATAGATGTATAAGCAAACATATTTGGATTTGGTTATGTTGGATTCTTCAAGTACCTTTCAATGTATCCTTTTAAGATAGCCAATTCTCATTAATCATTCATGAGTAATTTTTCAGTAAAAAATTTGGCTTACAGGTTATAAGTCTTTCATTACAAAAAAAAACTTGCTCAATTCTTAATATTTTCACACTCTGAACCTGCTTAGTGTCATGACTAACGATCACCATGCTATTCAAATAAAACTTTCATTAATGAATTTTTCTAATTCATTAATTCAGATTTCTTTGGGAGACATTTCATCTTCCATGGAACAACCCCTAAAAAAAAAAACAAAGTTAATATACCTGAAGTATAATCCATATAGTAAGAACATTAAAGATGTTAATTAGTTGGTCAGTTAGTTTAATTACCAGGCTAGCCACTAGCATTCATAAGTAACCAACCAATGGTGTTTTTAAAAAATAGAACAGTAAAATTAAAATTTAGATAGAACAACATAAATTAAAAAAGACGTTTTAAATCCGCGACAAAACAAAATAGTAATATTTTACAACTTCTTATGCTAGTAGCCAAAAATAGGCACCCATGGCCGCTGTTTTGGCCTTTTTCGAGGCAAGCATTAATGAGTAACGAATAGGACACTGGCAAGTAGTGTAACATTTCAGTGCAAAACAAAAAAGGGAAGAGATAGAGAGTGGCAAAATGTATAAAGGTAATGAGTAATTAAGACGCATCGACTGAGGATCGGAGTTAGTGATAGAAAACTTACTGTAAAGCTGCTTAAAGGGATGTAATTATCAGATTCTGCAGCAACAAGACAAATTAAATAAGGCTATAAATTGATAAGAAATAAAGCCATGCAGCAGCTTTAAACATTCCCACACTTGATATTGCATGGAAAATACGCTGAGTCTACTCTCTTATAGCCGGCTGCTTTTGCTGCCTACATTGCCATGTCTTTGCATGCAATCTCTCATGTTTCAGTATATTGACAGTTACATGCAACTTTTTTAGTGTAGTTCTGGCTCTACATATACCACAGAGAAGCACATTTAAATTAACACTATTAATGCCTCCACATCTCTCTCCGTGTTGTTTTTGATCCCGAGATATGTTCGAGAAAGGTACGGGACTGTAGGTTGACAAAGATCCTCTGGGTGTGAAAGAGATTTACAGTAGCTAAACAGTAGGTATTTCTATGGTTCTCATTGTTGTCGCGCAGCTGTGAAGTGTTTCAATTAATGATTTGAAATGTAGAAGAGAGGTTCTTGATTAAAAACTCAGCGCCATATGGCAGCTTAGATCCCGTTAGTACTGTGGTAGTATATTTTTTTTTTTCAAACTGTTATTTTATAATTTTCAAAATTTATTTTTATATCAATATTTAAAATAATTTTAAAATATAAAAACAAATTAAGAGGGTGAGTATTATTACGTTCGTTTATTCAGCTGATACCATGCCATCACTGGTAATTAATGTCTGGCTGATCTTTTTGGGAATTGCTGAAATAATCAAGGGTAATAATCTAATAATTCATCGAGTTCCTTTAATGATGTACTAGTTGATGACATTTCTTTCTGGTTAGGTACTCTTACTACTATTCTAGCACATGGCAGTGCTGGCTCTCTTTTTTTCCCACATTAAGAGCCCGCATTGACCCTTTTCTTCTCATTTACGTACCCTTTGTGTACCATAATTTTTTGAATGTCGTCTACTCTCGTTCCAAAATATCTTCTCTTCTTAGATATAATATTAATTGGTAAATTAGTAAAATAATTTATTAAAGGATAAAATAAAATTTTGTAAACCTTAATTATGTCTTCTTAAACAAATCAATAATTAAGAAAGATACGTGACATTTTGTTTTTATTTTCTTTGGCTAAAGTAAGTAACATTTGTTGATAGTACATGTTCGTGCTCGTGCATATTTGATGATACGCTAAGGAGTCATGTGTTTATTTTTTATTTATTTCTTATTAACTCAACAAAATATGTGCCTTTTAATATATATACCCGCTAGCTAATGAATTCAAAAAAGCACACCTCAATCACTTAATTAAAAGACCCATTGAATTTATATTAATTTTTTTTTAATCGTAAAAGACATGATTTAACGTACTTAGCATCCAAATCCCAATATCGTAAAAATATAAGAAAACAACAGTAGATCGTTAAAAGACAAGTGACCTCAAGGATCTGTGTCCTTAATCTGCAAGATTTATGCTTTGTAAGTCTAAAAAGCTAGCTAAAATAAGGGAAAACAATAAATGGCTGTTGCTTTCATCATCGGAATATATAGAGGTAATGAAAGCAAAGCAGCTGCCTTTGAGGGGGCATGGCTAGCTACAAGTATCGCTACGAACACAAGTTCAAATTACTAGCACACCAACAAAATTAGGAGGAGGATCAGGAGGAGGAGCCAATTATGTACATAGAAATAGAAACAAACAAGAAAAAGAGGGTTCAACTGCCCTCGTTCCCTTCTCTTTTTATTTCCTGATTTATATGCAGTATACACTTACAGTTATCCCAAATCAGGAAAATAAATTAGCGTCCGTGATTGCTTTGTATATATATTTCAGCTGGGTCTAGCTAGCAGCTAGCTAACGATTTTAGGTTAAGCTGTAGCAGCATGGGGCCACGATGTTAGCATCCCAAGTTGACATGTTCATATCGCTTTGTGCTAGAGCCTAGAGTGGTGGCCAGTTGCAGTCCAGCAGAACCTATTAATTGCTTTGGTAGTCTGTACATGTATAGAAGGGCTAGCAGGGTTAGGGTTTATTCTCATCAGAACCTGTCTCTTGTATAGCTTCTAGTATTTGATGGTCTCTGCCAATTAGATTGCTGATAAGGGTAAAATCAAGCACCCATCCTACTCAATCATTCATCAATCTCTCAGAAATTTTGCATTTTTAAGCACCTGAAACTCCTCATTTTATTGAACAATTCAAGTGAAACATTTGGCCGAAACTGTGACCTTCTTCGGAGGCTCCCAGCTCAGGCAACTGCATTAATTTATCTCAGTATGTGTTAACTCAGTACGTAACAATAATCAATGGCTTTTTAACTCCCAGAGTGTTTTTAACAGCACATGAATTGTCCAAAATTGGAAGAATCAAGTCGTAAGATCAATTGAATGGGAAAAAAAAAAAACGAATGATCAGCAATAAATACCTGAGATTAAAATTGTCTAATCCAGGCTGCCAAAGCTTGATGTATATTATGCTCTGGCCACTGTAATCAATCCTCTCTAAAAATTACCCTCAAGTCCGTTTGTATTTCTTGAAAAACTACTCTAAAAGCCAATAAATTGTTATATCAATTATTTGTCCAAGGCCAAACCCATAAGTTATCCCCAGCAAACTTTTCTGATATTTGGATCATTAGCCGAGAACAAAGCATATATATACGTACCCACAAACCCTCTCCAATTATTCACTTCTGAATTAGATGTTATTATTTTTTTGTTCCGCTCAACCATAATATATAAACAATCTATATATGCTAATTATTTATAATTTAACTGGATTAGTTAAAATTTAAATCTTTTAAAGCATTTTTATCGGTGCACAGAAGTAAATACAAGAAGAAAGCTCTGTTAAAAGAACCCACCTTGCCTCTTTTATTTATTTATTGGTCAGATCCTGACTTTCTGACCACTGCTAATGGTTTAATTGAAGAGTTAAATTTAAGCTCCGACCAGAATACTTGAACCTTACCTTAATGTGAATGGTTTATTCTCAACTTTAGATGTTACATTTGTCTTGTTTTGGTTAGTTATCAGGGATCCATAGAGGAAACTGAAAGAAAGAGGAAGGAAGGATTCATTGTTTTAGGAACTAAAACTGCAGTTAGTGAAATATGTACTAATAAAAAAAACACCGCAGCAATAATAAGAAGAGAGAGATTTACTGCACCCACAGACTTTTGTAGACAGATGTTTTTATAATTATTGTTTCAGCAATCAAGAGCAGGTTTAATTTTGTAGACAGATTTACTGCACCCACAGACCCATAAGTATTTTCTCCATGTCATTAATGCCCGTATTGTGCAAGCCATGGTTTAACCATAAATGTTTCAAGAAACCAGAAGATACCAATTTTGGTTCTTGTGGTGTGAATATATCTGTGTCTGTGTGGTGTCTGTTGAGTGTGGGAGAGAAGGGGTTAAATTAAACCCTCACCTTCTCACTCCTTTTTGGTCAAAGATATTGTGGAGAGCCACAAAATAAAACAAGAAACAGCAAAACAAAAGGAAAGGGAAAAAAAATGCTAGTATAAAGGAAAGCAGCCATGTAAAATCAAGTCCAAATGCAAAAAGGGGTTAGGAACTTTCAGTTCAAATCGGACTCCTTGTCCCACCTCACAAGCTATATAGCCTACAGTCCCCTCTCTTTCTCAGTTGGTTTGTACAATTACAGTACCACCACCAACATATGCCCCCATCCAAAGTTCTAAACCCCACAGCTCCAAGCCAAACTAGCTGAGAGTGTCCATGAGCTCAGAAAGCTGCACCAATCCCTGTACATAAAAAGCAAAAACTTCTCTCCTCCTTTGCATGACCCCAATATTCGTCAGTTTGTTAAGTCCCTCTCTTTATCTCTCTCTGTGGGTACCGTGTCAAGGCAGATCAATATGCTTCATTCAATACTACCATTAATCCCACAAAAGTAGAACAGAAGAAAAGAAAGAAAAACAAAAACAATCTTTAAAACCCATCTTGAAACCGATTGATCGATGAAGGATGATCCAAACACTGCTGCTGTCCTCCTGCTGCATGGTTCCTTCCCCAATTCAAACCTTCCTCTTGATTGCTCAGTGATCCATCTCTACCACTTCCTTCCGTGCTACGGCTTGAACCAGGTCCGAACCCACCATGACCTACCGGTGCACCAATGCAAGTGTAATTGGATTCTGAGCCACCCATGTTGTAGTTCATGTTCTGGTGGGAAGGGTATGTTTGTGAAGTGTTGTTGAGTACATGTCCAATGTAGTAATCGTTGATGGGCTGTTGAGGATACTGCGATTTATAAGCCGGGAGGCGTGAAGGAGGCGTGTATAGATATGATTGATGAGGATGTTGATTTGGTGGTGCTGGTAAGAGAGTTGATGAAGAGCCCGGGAACAGTCTTGGTGGGTACACAGATCTAAATGGATCTCCAATGTTGCCTGCTGGAATGTAGCTCCCTGTTCCCATCGGATGGCTGCTGCAAAGAATATTAAGTAGAAGAATCTGGTTTCTTAGCAACTTGTTTGGAATCAATTCTATGATGAAATTGATTTCAACTAATTTAAGTAGATCGAACCGATTCAATCTGCTAACTGAGATTTTCTGTTTGAAATGAGTTATGAAATTGTGGAATTCATTTAACTTGAGAAAGTGAAAATACATCATTCGTCCAACTTGTCCTCGTTTCTAAGAAATCACATTCTAAGCATATGCGTGAGAGAGAGGACAGAAAGAAGGGCGTTGGTGAGACTAGTTTTTAATGGGTCAATTCTAAAGCAAATCATATATACCCTTTTTATTGAATTAAAAATATCTAATTGTAATTGACTGTAAAAGCCATTTATGTTGTTGAAGCTTTTCAAACATTGGAATTAAGTAAATATGATGTTAAAATAATTTCATTTCTAGTCAACTCTTAGAGTTTCAAATAGCTTGTAGTGGTTCTAATACAGGAAGAAGAAGAACGCGATAAAGTATATAATAATCATGAACTTTGTAACTATTGAGATTAAACAGAAATATTATGATTGGAATCAAATAATGTCCATGACCTTTGGTGCAAAACAGCAAGGTGTGAAATCAAATATATATAGGTGTTCTTTTCTGTTGCTATGAAATCAAAACGGGTATACATTTTTTTTCGCGGAACAAAACCGGTGGAGGATCTTTGAATCGCTGATCACATGAGATAAAACAATGAAGCTCGTAGGAACTTCTAAAAGTAGAACATTATGAAATTAGAAACCTTTCTAGTTCAAAACAGTATCTGTGGATCATTTGATCTTTTGCTTTTAAGGATTGTCATGTTTCCTTCTCCATTTGTAAGATGTGAAGAAAAGAAGTAAGGATGGAGTAATAGAAACCCCATAAAGAAAGTATGGAGTGATGGAGGAGATAAGACAAGAGCAAGAGAGCAATGGTGGATAAAGATGATGGGTGTACATAGTTACGTACCCTGGATGACCCCCAGGGGCTGCTAAAGGATCACTATTGAACACCAGTTGGCGAGCCCGGTTCAATGTTTCTGTCTCCCTCTCTGACCGACCAGCGACACAAATCAAATCAATCAAGGTATCAAATAACCAAAAACACACAAGAGTTTCAACAACATATCAAATTAGTTTTCCTCAAGATTGACGCGACCACGCTATACTATTCATTTCCATGGCAAATCATACTCTCCCATTAAAAAATATAAGCTGAAAGGTACTATGTTTTGACGTATTTAATTAACACATGTTGATAGAAGGTGAAGAAAGGGAGGACATGACTTTGCCTTGTCTGTGTCGGTTCATGTGCCCTCCAAGAGCTTGAGATTTGCAGAACTTGAGGGAACAAAACCTACACTCGTAGACCTTACCACACTCTTCTTTCCCATTCTTAGCGCCGCTTTTCTTTTTCCTGTAGCCTGCAAAAAAAAAAAGCAGCCAATTAGGGCAACTTAGATGAGTCCATTCTTTGCACCAAAAGCCGAACCCTAGTTATCGATCTCTCTTCTCTAAACCCTCTTTTTTTTAGCTCTTGACGTTCCATCTCCTCTTCTTTATTGTATCAATTGAGACTTCATGATGCCAAATAGTATGTAATTTTTTTTTAAAAAAAATGGGTAAAGTGAGGAAAGAATGAATTTTGCCGGCCCTCATTCATTAATTTTCTTTCCGCAAAATCATGGTGATCTTCCTTTTTCTTAATTTTTTTTTATGTTGTTTGGTCTTTTATCTAAAATGAAAAGGAGAAGGACTGGGAAGGCAGGAGAGATTATGTATTAAACTCGTATTTCTGTTATATATATAGATAGATAGATGTGCATACCAGAGGAGGAGCCTTCATCAAGGACTTGTTTACCATCTCTAGAGTAATCCTCAGGCAAGTTGTTGAGGTCTAATGGGTTATTCTCGTGTCTCCTGGAAAAACAAATTAGAAAGCAAAAGGACACAAAAGAAAGAGTTAAAAGGAGTGTTGAAGAGTAAGAGAAGACTGAGATGGTAAAGGAGAAGATAAGAGAAATTAAGAGGTGTGAGTGGAAGGGGTTCGCAGGGATGACCTACATGGTACCGACAGAGACAGACAGAAAAAAATGAGGGAAACACTCTTTCAGATGGGAAAATAACTAAAGCTTTATAAAATTATGACTCCAGTTTGAGACTGCAATAAAGAGGCTAGTCGAGTGAAGGGAGGGGGAAAGGAGCTTTGAAAGCTCTCAGTTTCTCTGCCAAACCCCTGAACTCATCTCCTTCTCTCTCTCTCTCTAGTTGAAAGAACAGCAAGGGACAGTGTGGTCTCGTGACTTTAAAAGGGGGAGGGGTGAATGGGGAGAGGGTAAGGCAGACGTGGTCGTGTCATTTGGTTAGATCGAGAGAGAGAGAGAGAGACGTTGCCTTAGTTTTTCCTTACTGGAGGGAGGCTAGGTCTATTGCCCTAGAACAACTAGTCTCGAGTTCAATGATTTATATATGCGAGAAATATTTAGAAGATTGCTAAAAAGATTTAGCATAAGAGATGGCAATCAAACACCAGTGTCCTTTGCTTATCTCTTCCATCACTAATTAAAGCTCTGGAAGGTGACATTTATACCTTGAGTGCAATCAAGAGCCTTGCCCTGCAAATACGCTGCTCCTGCTCATTATGTTGTGAGAAGGGCAGGCTTCAAGTTTATGGTCCCCATTGAAGCTTATGGCTTCTTGGCCGTCAATATTGTACCTGGCTTACCATGGATAAGGAAGTGTTACCATCAATATCTAATTATTAGGGTTTTGTGATCTAAGTTGGGATATAGTCTCAACCCCACAAAAAGTATTGTTTTATTCTTTGGAAACTCTAGTTGCTTATTTACAGTCCCTTTCAACCAATCTGAAATAACAAAAAGCAAAGCAGTATTGGTTTCTTTTCTTTCTTTTTTTCCCTCCCTCTCACTGTAATTAATTTATTCTACGTTCAGTTCTTATTATCCAAACTAGCTTTTACAGTACTACGGAGATTGAAACTAGCTTCGCCAAGTTGACAGTGAACAGTGTTAGATTATATGAATGTTCAACCGATGCACACAAACAGATCATGTAGCTTACTAACCTAGGGTACTCTTAGGCTACCCTGCTTCACCTGTGTTCATCTTGAAAATAATAGCTCAAAGGAACATATATAGAGCCCATTGGTGTTTCAAGAGGCAAATTAATATATAGCAGGTGTTCATATGGACCACTCTATCTTGATGGTAATATTGATTATGTTAGGATAACACTCCTTTCGTATGTAAATCTTTTTTCCATTTGTATGACACGGTCAAGCAAGTGGGTGAAGCTCGTGTGTGCCCAAACATCTGAAAGTTTTCTTGTTAGTGTTTGGATTCTTACAGGTGGTCCATTCCTTCGGAGGTGTCCAGTAGTAGAATCCACCAACATTTTATCTCAGAATTTTGTCAAATCTTGCAATTCTACTCGATCCCCGCAATGATGAACACTCTATTTTTATTCAATTCTTGGAATAGAAGATAAATTAGGCAAGAAAAATAGTTGAGGCCAGCTGGTGGTTAAGGAAGTTGTTGCTCAAATCTTTGGTCTAAGTATTTGTTTACTTGATAGTTTCATTCAGTCAAGTCTGAATCCTAATTAAGAAATCCCGTTCCTCGAATTACAATTTACTGAGAAAAGAATATCACAACCCTTTCATTTCATTAATAAACCAAAAAATAAATTTCATATTTCGAATTCAATTACTGGAAAGGCCAATTGGTCCTGAACTTTCAGTTAAAAACAAGTTATTCCCTAACTTACGAGATTCTTGAATCTTGATTTAGTCCTCCACTCTATCTTCTATATTTAGCATACTATCTCCGTCGAGATTCAGCTTATAGATCAACGAAATCCTCAATGCAGACCAGATAAGATTGTGGCACGTGCCTTCTAAAAGACAAAACGTGTGACTATCACGTGGCTGTCTTAGTTTACTAACGGATGGAACTCCAATAGAAGGTTGACAATACAAACAATGAGTACGATTGTACAAAGGACAACAATTAATAATTTTAATGGTTACGAGCTCACAACTAAGCATACAGGTAAGCTTCTATTTGCTGTTTCAGGGGCAAATTCATGTAAGATAAACAAATTTTATATCATTTCCAAAAATTATTTTTTCCAGTTATTAACTTTTTTTTATAGTAATCGAGGGAGGATGCTATTAAAATTTATCCAGTGCTGTTAAGAAAACAACAAATTAATTAAAAGAAAAACTTCCAGCAAAAAAAAAAAGAAATAACAAAAAAATTAATCATGACCATTAGACGAACTCAAAACACAATCTGAACATCTAGCTAGATAAATACAAATCTAACACGAAGCTATTAAGCTAAACAATGAAAAGTTAAATCATAAATTTTATTCTAATTAGGATGAACAACATCTGGACCTAATTTGTTACGAGTAATTCAAATAGACTGCAAGATACCACAACAAAGCGTATAGATAGCCTTATGCTGAAATTTTCTATGTAACAAATGATTTCATTCTTGCAAAAGAAGTTTGAACAGTCTTTGGCATACATCTATCATACCCAATCCATTACATAAAACGATTCCAGAATCTCCAAGTCACAGAACAATAAATAAAAAGGTGGTCAATGGTCTCAGTTTTCATACCACAAAAAGAACAACAAGCATCATCATAACTAATAATTCTTCTGTGGGTAAGAAATCCCTTGGTACTCAAACTACCGTATAACAACAACCACATCAGTATCTCAATTTTAGGAGTAAATATACCTTTCCAGAGCAAAGCACCAAAATTATCAAATCTTGGATGTAGAATATCATCAAAGAGGGCACAAGCCGATTTGACTGTGAAAATCACATTCTTCTCTAACTGCCACATCCTTCTGTCAACTAAATCAGAAATAGATAAATTCCTCTCTACTTCAACAAGAAAAGACTCCAATTGTTGACACTCTCTATCCCTTAAAGGCCAATTCCAAGACAAAGTGACTAAATTAATATCAGAATTATACACCTCCTGGATTGTAGTATTATGTTGACTCGATAACCTAAATAAATGAGGAAACAACATCCTTAATAGAGCATAACTAAACCACACATTCAACCAAAATCAAATAGTCATGTCATTACCAACGTTGTAGCAACAAAAAGCACAAATAACTTCATCGATTCTCTCATCAAGAGCTAAAACTTTAACAATCCCTCTTCATCGATTCTCTCATCAAGAGCTAACACTTTAACAATCCCTCTCCAGGTTGGAAAAAGTTGATGAGTAAACATAGGAAACTCATTTTCAAAAGTGAGTTGATATTTATGCACGATATAATCTTGCTTGCCCCTTGAATTACCAACTCCTAAATGTCATATTCATTTTAAAAGTTGCATCATATTTTTATTATACAACGATCCAAGCCTTAACCCATCTCAACTCTTTGGTCGAATGACCTTGAACCATGCTACCTTACACATCTTGAAAGTATTTGAGCTACCACTCCATAAAAACCTTTGAATAATAGCATATATGGACCCAATGATACCTTTAGGCACAAGAAACATTGACATGCAAAACAAAGGAAAAAAATTCAATGATGACTTAATTAGATAGATACAGAAAGTTATGCTCAATATTTCACCCTTTCATGATACTAACCTAGACCTGTTATTGGAAATTACTAGTTTCCATGTAGATAACTAGCAAGGATTAGCACTCAGAGGCCACCCTAGATACTTAATTGGAAAAGTATCATTGTGACAAAAAAAAAAACTACTAGCCATCTATAACGCATATTTATTATCTAAATTAATTGCAATCAAATAACTTTTGGAATTAATTTACCCAAAGGCCATATATGAGAGCAAACCAGCGAAGGATCCTCTTAACATACAGAAGAGACCATAATCATTCGATGCAAAAATAAAAGGTTCATTTGCATATTAAAGGAGAGATAAAGGCATACCACTATCCGCCTTCAGGCTTCTTAAATACCCAGAATCCAAAGCTTTACTAAGGCCTCGTTTAAGAATGCGGTGCAACAACGTTCCCTTAAATTTTGAATTTTTTTTTGTTTAAAATGAAAAAAAATTATGTTTTCATATTGTTTTGATGTGCTGATGTCAACAATAATTTTTTAAAAATGAAAAAACTTTATTTTGATGCATTTTTAAGCGAAAAGCACTTTGAACTGCCACCGTCATCACAATCTTAAACATACCCTAAAGAGAATGGAAAGACCTTCAACTGCTATATCAAAGAAAAATGGGTATAAAGGATCCCCCTGTCAAAAACACATTTGAAGACTAAATTCTCTACTTGGCGACCAGTTAATAAGGATGACCATTTTAGACGAAGACAAACATTCCTTAATCAAACTCCTCCACATAATGCCTAACCCTATATGAACCATATCATCATCTACGTAATCCTAAAAGATCGAGTCGAAGGCCTTATAAAAGTCTACTTTGAATAAAAAATCATGAGCCCATATATGCTTGTTATTGTTATTCAATTATTAACCTTTAATTTGATAAACAAGTGAAGGTTTCATTAAATTCATTTATAAGCTCAACGATCAATTTAAACAAGTTGATAAACATATTGAGCTTGAGTCAAGCTTAAATGTGTTTGAGCTTCAACCTTTAGAGTTATCACAAATATAAGCAGTGCTTAAACCTTAGTAAAACTAAAATAACTTAATTACTTGAACACGTCAATACTTGACTCGACTTGATTTAATTACTCGTGCAAATAAAATTAAATTTTGTGAAATATAATCAAGATACACGGAGATACAAGCGCGAGATATTAAATCTAGATATAATTTTAAGTTTATGATTTTAAAAACTTAAACATTTATCTTAATTTTTTTTAATGTTGTTTGTAAGGTAATGGCATGATTGAAAAATGGTCAATAGTCTTATATAAGAGGTATTTTATTAAAGAGGAAAAATATTATAATTTTGGTTTTGTTTTTTTAATTTTAACAAGAAACATGATACTTTAGTTTTATTTTTATTTATATCATAAAAAATAGTTTTAAAAGGGGGTAATTAAGTGTGATTATTAGATATGAAAAAGATAAATTATCCTTGTGATCCTTTCATAATCATCATAATTATTAAAATAATTTATTTTTTTAGATCTACAAGTTAATTTATAATTGCAAACTAAGTTTAGAGTGCATGATGTTTATTTTCTTATAGATTCCAAAAAATACATATTTCACCTGGTTGTGAATCATTACTAGTTATTTTGGATTTTTAGGTGTTATTTTTTATTTCTTAATTATCAGAATAATTTTCTGCTATATATGATGTATTAAAGAGAATTAATGAATCATTCACGTATCGTCTCTTTAGGGTCTGTTTGGGATTGTAGTAGCGGTGACAGTTCAAAGTATTTTTCACTTAGAAATGTATCAAAATTAAGTTTTTTTTATTTTTTAAAAATTATTTTTGATATCAGCACATCGAAACGATCTGAAAATATTAAAAAAATTATTTTAAACAAAAATATTAAAACTTTTAGAAACATAATTTGCATGCGTTCCCAAACACACCATTAATCATAAAACATACCCATGGAAGACTGCAGACTTTACATCAGTTGATTTCTTCCTTTCCTTCTCTTTGTGAAATCCCAAGTTCTCAACTCCTTTTAACAAGAAAAATATATTGCGGAGCCTAAAGCAAAAACTTAGGGTATCAACTTCACTCCAATGGATTTGACTCTTGTAAACACCATTAAGAGCTCGAATGAGAGAAGGGCTTTCTCAAAATCTAATTTAGGCTATATTTAACGGGAGAAAATCCAGATCAAGAAAAACAAAAAAAAATAATGAGAGGGTATATAATTATCATCTAGCACCTACCTACCGATTATAATTTTGAGGGGTATATTGTGCTTTTGCTAGTGTCTCCCCCTCCATTTTCCTTCGCTGTGCTCCTCCCTCCACTCTCAACAATCATCAAAGTTGAAATATTTCCCTATGATCTCTCTCTAGAACACATTTTTTTTAGTCTAATATTTAATATAAGAGCATTTTAGTTATTAAATAAAAAATAATGTTTTTTTGTTGATTTTCTTTTACTAAAATGTTAAGTGCAAGATACAAACTACTGTGTTCTTTAAAAACTTGATATGCAAATATTATTTCAAGGTTTGCAAAATTTTAGCAATATCAACAAGGCCGAAGAGTTAGGCCCATTGGAAATCAACATGAAAAAATCGTGGCCTGTTAGGTTTGGGTTTTATATCAGACCAGTTAAAAAAAACTGCAACTTAGATGAGGCCCATATTGTGATTGGACTCTCCATAACACATGACATGGGCTTCAGTAATTTGGAGCGGGAAAGAAACCACGTCGTTTAGAAATGGAATGGAATGGAACGGAGAATGAAGAATGAAGCTTATAGCCTATCCATTTCTGTGAAATCACTCCCACGCACACTACTCATCTGCTCAGTTCATGGCAATGGCAGCAGCAGCAGCTTCTCTTCCGTCATTTCGCTGCCCTTCTTCTCCATTCAAGGTAATTTGATTAATCAAAACTATTCTTTCATGGTATTAAAACACCCCCGTTATTAGTTTCGTTTTTCTTTTTATTTGACAGGAAAACTTGACAGGATTGAAGCCCAAGGCATGCAACTTCACTTGTCTTAAACTCCATTCTAAGAAGAAAAGACCATTAGTGATCATCAACCAAGCAGCAGCAGCAGCTTCTGTGGTTACTACATCTCCAGGAGTGAGGTTCAGGCTGGACAATCTGGGCCCGCAACCGGGGTCTAGAAAGAAAGGGAAGAGGTATCTCTGCAGGACAAGGAAACAGTTGTGGTTCTGGCATGAGAGGTCAGAAATCTCGGCCTGGTCCTGGTGTTCGAAAAGGGTTTGAGGGTGGACAAATGCCTCTGTACCGCCGTATCCCTAAATTGCGTGGAATTGCTAGAGCCTGGAGGTACTCTCTTTTTCTTTCTCTTTAATGTATTGTTTAGGAAATTATTAATGAATTCGTTTTTTAATGTTTGATCAATTAACAATTTTTAACATTAGGATTATTATCATTGTTGTTATGGGAAGATTTTTATTGATGTATGTTTCTGTAATTGGATTTCTGTAGAAGGATAGAGCTGAGAGAATTTCAATAATGATTTCTGTTTACTTTCAAGCTTGAATTACATCTTTTGACAGAGTGTTTTCTCTTTATTCCGAATTTGCTGTGGAACTCTGAGATAGAGTAAAAAAGTTTCGTCCTTTCCCCATGAGCTTTGCCTTTTGTTTATTCTTCAATATTTCTGAATTCTTGGTGATGGTTTCCCCTAGGATGTGCTGATGCACAATGAATCCTTGTAGAAGGACTGAGCCTGCATTTTATTTCTTTGAGTTTAAAATGATCAATACTCAATTCTGAAGGCGTTTACGTGGCTATGTTGACCATATAATGTCCCAGATAGAATGGTTAACCTTGAGAAATACTAAATTCTGAAGGCCTTTGCGTGGCTATGTTGACCATATAATGTCCCAGATAGAATGGTTAGCCTTGAGAAATACTAAATTCTGAAGGCCTTTGTGTGGTTATGTTGACCATATAATGTCCCGGATAGAGTGGTTAACCTTGTATACCTATTGATGGAATTTGCTGGTGACATCTATTTTTTCTATCATAGACATAAACAAAAAGATTCCAGCACCATGAATGTTAGTTGAGTATGGGATTGAAAATTCATGGTTTTGCCTTGCTAAGATCAATCAATAGTGGGTGAACTAAATGGACAACTCACTACCATTTAGTGTGGAGTAATACGAAATTCTCTCAAACCTCTTGTGATTGTTGAAGCGGTGAAGAATATATTATACAGGGTTGCTTCTGTGTTTCTGGTGCTTTTTAATTAAACCATGTAGCACAACTTGAAAGTCGGGAAGGATTCATCTTTTGATTGGCAATAGTGGGCTTACATCAATAGTGCTTTATGGAATGTCTTAGGGCCAACAAGTTCCTCTATTGCCTTTTTGTTTGATTCACATTCACTGTACACGCCAAGAAATTGAATTTTTTTTTTTTTTACTATCTTTTCTCCACACAGGGGGACTTGAATATTTTAATGATGTGTGTTTTCATATTTATAAACATGCTGGAATGCTTTTGTTTCTTTCAAAGGTATGCATGTGGGGTTGCCAAAATATGTCCCCGTGAACTTAAAAGACATAACAGCAGCAGGATTCCAAGAGGAGATGAGGTATTACTAGAGACTTTGAAGGAGAAAGGCTTGATCAACCCATCAGGAAGAGAAAGGACACTCCCTTTGAAGGTGTGTGATAGTTCTATCTATGATTGATATGATTACAAAACTTTCACTGGTATGTTTGAAATGTTTACATATTTTCTTGATTTAGGTGATATCTGTGACACAGAAAGACCCAGGATCTTCATATCATCCCGTGATATTTTAATTTGGCCACTTGTTTCAGATGTCTATTCTGTTTGTTCTTGCCATAAGCCCATCAACACTTTAGTCTGATTTTGTATGCTATTATGAATGTGTCTAGATCGCAAATAAGTACATGTGAATAAATAAATGTAGGAATTCTGAACTAGGTAAACCATCAATCTGGGATGATTGTCAAAGTGAAAAGATGCAAGGGTCAAGCTTTATATTATCAGGCCTTCTATGTGACTGGTGAGAGATTTTCAAATATCATTTATAAGGTGACTAAAAATGAAGGCATGTTTGCCTTCTATTATTATTATTATTATTTTTTTGCTGAAAGGATTTACCCATCCTCTTTTTGATATTGTTTGAAGCTCCAAATTGTTCAACATATAGCCATATCTTGCGGGTCTCCCCTCTGGTTTTCAGAGCATCCGTTATTCCTTGCATTTGGTTTTTAATGAAGTGCAGCGTAGTGGAAATAACAGTTGCATGCTGTTTCTATCTGGTTCTGATGCCTCCAGTTGGGATACGTGTTTCACTTCTTATAGGGGTAGTAGAAAAAATAAAAATTGAAGGAAAGGTTCCAGATGAACCAGACCTGTTTCGCCTTAGTATATTGTGTTTTATCCAAACAAAAAAGGAGGCCTTTTTTTTCCAGTGAGCTCATGGTATCTTGTAGTGAGTCATGCGAATTTTGATTCCAAAACCCTAGAAAATCGAGCTAAAATGATATCATTATCTGTCCTTGCAGCTGTTTAAAGACTACTGTGATAATCCTATATATTGTCAGTCTTTTTGGTATATGGAAATTATAAGCTTAAGTGGTCGAAATCTCTAGTCCGCTGCTTGTCATAGAATGAAGAGACTCCAGCTGATTTCCTAGAAAGGAGAGAAGACAGATCAAGTCAATTGCATGTGAGAGCCACAAATCACAGTAGTGTTTTCTAGTAGTTGACTTTGAGACACGCTTATTTTCTTTTGGATTTAGGTTCTGGGTGATGGAGAGCTGAGTGTCAAGCTGAACATCAAAGCTCGTGCCTTTTCAGCAGCGGCCAAGGAGAAACTTGAGGCTGCTGGATGCTCTCTTACTGTTTTACCGGGCCGAAAGAATGGGTGAAACCATCAGTTGCTAAGAACCTTGCCCGTGCAGAAGAATACTTTGCTAAGAAACGAGCTGCAGCCGCCGCATCTGAACCAACCGCAGCTTAAATCATTTGTCCTTTGATTTTTATACCTTCAATCAGCATGTGGGGAAGTAGATTTTTCTGTTTGGTAGGTGTTTTTGGGAGCTCCCAATTTTGTAATTTCTTGCGTTTATATCTCTCATTTATTTATCTAATGCCTTGCTGTAATTTGGTTAAAAATTTGCAGCTTCCATCCCTCCCCCCGTCCCTCGCTCTCTCTCTCCACTCTCCAGTAGCCAAAATTTCTCTCTCGGTAAAGGTCTTATACCCCAGTTATGCTTTCATGTCAAGATCAACTTTTGGGAAGGGGGTAAAAATGGCACTTGGGAAAATCAATGGTGCCATCATCCAATAATCACAAGAGGATAATATCAGCCAGAAGAAACCGAGTCCAGGAAAATCCAACCATGGGACTTTTCCAGTAAATTTACTTTGTGGATGAAACTTCCTCGCAGGATTAGATTGGCAACAAGGAAAGCCAAGCCATCGCACATCACACCCTCCACTAGATTTTGTCTTGATCCATCCAAATTGTTAGCATCACAAAATAAGAATCTCAAATTGGGATTTATACTAGTCAATGCAATTCACCAAATCTAATAGTTGTCACAATCACACTTGCTTATTTCACTTTGTTATTCATATTCTATGGATTAGGACACAATCCATATGCTTTAATAGTCATATTCCTAGGATGACGCAATAGCTTTAGATTGAACAATGTTGCGTGGCGCCTAAATTGGTGAAGTGGTGAGAAAAAGGAGAGAAGAGGAGCATTAGGCATGGAATTCTTCTAGCAATTAAGTGTTAATAATTTGGATTTATGCCTCTTTCGACAAAGAATCAATTGATCACGCACTTTAGCTAAGATTTAGCTTGCACCGCTCCTGGGAGGAAAGTAACAAGTGGAAGCACAGTGGGCCATACTAATCAAACTAGTATTGTTCGCCAGATTGCAAGACCTAACTTTACTACCCTTGCTAACTTGTGGAGTGTGGTTAGGAAAGACTCACTGTTCAAATGGTAATTTTTTCTTTAAAAAAAGAAAAAGGAAAAGACCTCCTTACTTAACTATAGAGTTGATTAAAACTTTTGAAAAAGACCGTCACGTACGTTGAAAATTGCCTGCTATTCCCTCTTTCTTGCTTGCAAAGTTGAATTTAATTGATTTAATTATCCTAGGTTGTAAGCAGATTATCTGAATGATGACGTATGGGCATGATGGCATGAATGAGGTCAAGTGTTCCAGTGGTCGGTCATAGCAGGAAATGGCATCAACCATAGGTTCATAAGACACGACCTTTCTTCTTGTCGCTGCCTTGCTCTCAATAAATGATTTTGAGGTATTGTTGCTAAAACGTTGTGCTTCTCAGTTGCAGGCTCTGGCTTGATTTGTTGAAATTAATAATAACCGTGGCCTTGTTTGCGTTGTCATGTAGCCCTTGGACCAGCATCATTACCACAACAAATCAAATCGTAGCTAAGTTAACCAGCACATCAAATCAAATCGTAGCTAGTCTGCATGATTTGGTGGAGATCGAAAATCCAGTACATATGAACTGCAAAGAACCAATCTTAACCAACACAGTTTTCATTTCTCAAAAAAAAAAAAAAAAACACAAAATGACATGGTTTCACACGTTTGTGCATTTGTTCTTGTATATTTAAGGTACGATGAAGAGTGTATATCACCAAAGTTACGTTAAGTTGAGACAAGCAAGGAAAATGTCTTGAAGATCATGGAATTAAATGACTGATTTGACAGGTGGCGCGTATATATTCTAAACAAAATCCTATCAAATTAAATCTCACAGCCTCTTAACCTACTCCATGGGAGTATATATTAAAAAAAAAAAAAACGCATTTTCCTACCAAGATATATTGATTTTCGGGTCAGTTGCTGATTCTTTTCCCTGGATTTCATCAATTTTTTTATTATACTTTCAGATCGTAGTGAAGATCTCTACTTGTATGTTTTCGATTAAATTTTTGGATCGATTTTCATATAATAAGTTAGATAGACTATTCATATATGAACTAGAAAATTTATAACAATTTTACTTCTTATAATGATTTGAGGTTTGAATTACAGTGATAAAAAATATGAATACCTGATACCCTTTCGACTATCATACCAGCCTCTTTTAGATTTCTTGAAATAATCCTTCAAGGATGTATTTTCATAAACAACTAGTTAATGGCTCGTGCTTCACTGTGGGATAAATTATTTTTCTTTGTAATATAATAACACAATATTTAAACATTATTAACATATTTTAAAGAAGAAGAAAAGCTACGATGCAAGTCATATACCCTACCAGGTCTAATAAAGTGATTTTATTTAATTATATGGTAGAAAAAATAATGACAATAAATCAACCAAATTTTTTTAAAAAAAATGATAATGATGACCAGAAAAAAAAACTTGTTAAAAAAATTATAAAATTAAAAAAATAATATATAATAAAATTAAAATAAAATATTCTAAGTCAACTCGAATTCGCATAATAAATTTATAAACCAGGTTGCGAGGCTGGCCTACCTTAGAAAACAAATTAAAAATAATATATATGGGTGACTAATTCCTAGCAATCTCATTTTGCTGTTATGGTTCCTCCAGTAAGAAGTCAGATATCAAAATAACGAGAAATAAAGAACAAAAACTTAAAAATAATAATTGAATGAGCTCATTAAATATAAATTTCGTTTTGTGTGGGATGATTCAAACTTTTCAACGAGTTTTTTAATGTTTGAGTATTTGGATTATTATTTTTTAAGAAAAAAAGAAAGGGAGAGAGAGAGAGAGAGAGAGAGAGAGAGAGGGAGATCATTTGATGGTTTAAGGTTCCGGATGAAACTGGAAAAATTGACTAAAAAATTAGGTATTTTAGAGACAAAAACTACTAAATTGATTACAGTTCAACAGTTTAATATTGTTCAAGTTGTTAATATTGCAGGTTAAATAGAATTTTAGGAAAAAAAGTAAAGAAATAAATAATGCTCTGAAAAATAGATGAAATTAAAAAATTTGACAGTAAAAGATTGTTTTAAAAGCAAAACCAGTAGAATCTCAACAACTCAATACATCGACGCCCTTTAGTTGACACCTAAATTGTAATTTACTCTATAATTAATTATTATAACTGGGGTTTCCCATCTCCTTCACTGTTGTGGCCCCCTTTTTTATATTTTTTCCATTTTTTTCTCTTCTTTTTTTTTTTTAAAAAAATCAATCTTCCATTTTTTACCTTAAACATAATTTTGATCTGACCCATCCATCGCAGAGACAGGCGAAAATATTATTAAAAAACATGAAGGAAAAAAAAAAAAAAGCAATCCAAGTGGTAGAGCGCGTATCCTCGTAAAATGCAACAGAGAGAGAGAGAGAGAGAGAGAGCAGTCGAATAAAAAAGGCAGTATGCCGATCTGATGGAGGCATCATATCATAGATTGACACCAGGGCGGTTAATGGAGGAAACGTGGCCAATGTGTCTTTTTATTCCCCAAACGAGAACCTTTTGACCAGCTTATAACATGGCTTCTGTGTTTCCTGGAACGAGCATTACCACGTGAACAAATGAGAGCAAGATATATTAAAATTACAGAGTCGTTGCATATCACCTAAGGACATCTGTAATAGACAAATAAAAAACTAAAAGATAAAATATAATTGTTTTAATATATTTAAAAAAACCATTATCTTAATCGTCCAATGAAAGCAGAGTAAAATGAATGGCCGGTAATATCCCAGGGCAGAGA
>Ga0325404_1001358_pt1 | contig 25955 bp, 19 predicted proteins | sample PopdelMetagenome_18_FD_205664 | JGI IMG/M metagenome (GOLD analysis project Ga0325404, IMG submission 205664) | Populus deltoides microbial communities from Bellville, Georgia, United States - Xylem-Control-R1 | ecosystem: Host-associated > Plants > Phyllosphere > Stem > Wood/Secondary xylem...
TGAGCTTTGAAACCCATAATGGTTTTGAGCTCGTTTCTCCCCTGAATGTAATTTCAAATATAGGGACTTTAATTATGTCTATAAAGTATGAATTCCATACTTATCAATATATACATACATGCTCTCTTTCTCTCTCTCTCTCTTTCTCTATATATATATATATATATATATATATATAATTAAAAAATAAAGATAAAAGAATGCATAATAAGGCATAAGAAAACCATGTAAAGATGGATAACAACTTTACATCATCCAAAATAAAAAATGAAAAGGATAATGATTTCTAATAGAAGAGTAAAAAATTGGTTTTTGTACTATATTTTTAAGATTTTAGTTTTTCTTATTAACGAAGTCGAAAATACTTTAATTGAATTTAGGTCTTTTGATGGCTATTTAATGTGCTTAATTTTTTTTAAAGAGTTGAGATGGGTTGTGGTTTGTATTTTCTTGCAAAATAAGTCCTCTATATAGAATAAAAGATTTTTTTGATACCCAAGTTAGTATAGCATGGTAGAAAAATAATGCATGGAAGAAGGAAAGAAAAAAGAATGTGTGTTGTGTCATTACGTGAGCTATATGTCCGGATCTATTATCTTGTGTCCCATACTTGGTTGATATTTATATACCCTTGGATCACATGAATTTACCTTGTAGTGAGTAGGATTGTAAATATTCTATGCATCATACTCATAGAATAATCATGAAGAATAATTACTTTATCATGAATAACCCGACAATTAACTTGTAAAAGAATTTATTCATGGAGGTGCCCACCTTGTGAGATAAGACATTAAGGTAGGTGCCACATTGATAAATTGTAAAGAAGAAATTCAAGCATACACCATACCAATAACTTGTATAAAGAACAATTCAGGATGGTGGTGTTGTACTGGACATGCTTTGAACCTCGTTTGACATATCACATCTAATTTCAGAGTTGCTAACACGAAAATGATTAATGTACTTGCTAGTTTAGGTTAACCACCTTTTCTCTATTTCTCTTTGTTTTTTCTTATGCTCCCCCTCTCATCTTGATGGGCATGACTAGGACAAGATTATTGGTCCTGATTGGGTCATCTTCTCTCCTTTTTTTCTTTTCTCTTTTCCCTTTTCTTCCTTTCCTCAGTTGGGCCCTTAGTAGGCTTAATTTAGATGTTCCTCTCTCTCTCTCTCTCTCTCTCTTCTTTTCTTTTCTTTTCTTTCATTTCCTTCTTTTCTTTTCTCCTAAGTTGAGCCTTTATTAGGTTGCATTTGGGGAATGAGTTGGAGAGTTATTAAAGAAATAGAGATTGAAATAGAAAAATACAAAGAAATAGGTTTATGAATGTACAACAGGTGCTGATGTGTGCATAAGCCCACCGTCTTCTAACAAAGTGGCGGCGGCTTCTAGCACCCAATGATGGTCTTTCTTGGTGGTGTTGGCTTTGTCTAGGTATCCAACCTTCTTATATGGCGTATATTATTGTTGAAGACATGATGGAGCTTTGACACCTTATTTCTTTTTTTCTTTTCTTTCTATCATTCTCTTCTTTAATTTTTGCGCCACCTCTCATTCCTTTTCTCTTCCTTTTCTTTCTTTTTCTTCTTTTCTGCCTAGTTAGGCCTTTCTCTTTTCTTCTCTTTTGCTAGACCTAATTGGGCCAAATACGTTAGGCTTGGTTGGGCGTCCTCCTCATCTTTCTCCTTTTCCACTTATCTTTTCCTCTTTTCTCTTTTTTCTTCCCCTTTTCCCTTTTTAGCTTGATTGTTCAAGTTGGGCCTATTCGGGCCTCTCTTTTCTCTTCCTTCTTTTATTTTCTTTCTTTCTTCTCCTTGATTTTTCATGCTTTTCCTTCCTTTTATCCCTATTTTCTTTTCCTTCTTCTTTGCTACATAGTGGTCTCTCCCTCTCTTTCTCTACACACATACACACGCACGCTCAATTAGGTATTTTCTTACCTTCATCATTTAGGCTCAATATTTTGGCATGTCAGGACCATCACTTTGCTAAAAATAAAAATAAAATTAATTGATCTAAAATTTTAGTATTAAATTTGTGAGGAGTGCGTGAATAATATCAAGTGTTTCTTTTGCTTGCAATTTTTTTTTAAATGATGCTATGCGAAAAAAGAAACGATGGATTAATTATATAGTTAAATTATTGAGAAAGTTTAAGATAAATATACTAATATATTAATTAATAAAAGACATCATAATTAAAACATCAACATCTGAAAAAAATTAAGATAATTCCTAATATTTTAGTTTCTAGAAGTGAAAATTTTTAATATCTAGCATTTTTATTGATTTCTTCATTCTAATGACAAATAACTTTAAGAAATGAATTTCAATCAACAAAAACATTTGAATTAGGTAGGTGTTATTAAAAAATGCTTTTGGGATAAATGGTATGAGTTTTCAAACAAATTTAAAATTTGGATCTTAAAATGGATTTATATTAAACAACAAATGTATTTCATAAATAATGCTTCTAAATGTCATCTTTATTTTGTTGGCATTCTATCATAACCTAATTTTAGGTTTCTCTCAAAATCATCCTTGTACTTTTAAATAAAAAATAAAAATAAAAAAGAACCAGCAACTTGATTGGCAAAGATAGGCTAAAGAGGGATTTAAAAATTGAAATTGAAAGCTCAATTGCATCATTGAAAGACCTAAATGTGAAGAACAATGATTTTAGTAAATATCAGATGAATTTGTATAAAAATTAAGTTTGAAGACTTAATTATATTTTTAATAGTCTAATTTGATTTAATCACAAGCCTAATCAAATGTTTAATTAAGTTTAAGAATTAATTTAGGTCAAATTAAAAAAAATTAATTAAGTGAAAGGACTTAATTAGACTTTTAATAGGTCAAATTAATTTTATTAAGGATTTAATTAGTAAAAAATTAAATTTGAAAGTCTAATCCAGGTTTAATTGAGAAGATCCAAATTTTTAAGGACCAAACTTATTTTTTAAAAACTCAATTGGATGAAATCAAGGGTAAAATTGCAAGAAAATCAGAGTTTGAGGGTCAATTAAGGGTTAAATTAAAAAAATTTAAGACCAAGGACCTTTTTGTAAAAGGTGGGATTGAAGAATTTACAAGTTTGAAGGTTAATTGAGGATGACATTAAAAATATCCAAGATCAAGGACCAAGTTGAAAAATACGCTAAATAAAAGGGTCTTCTTAAAATCTTATAAGGGTAAAATTGAATTAATTCATAAAATTAAAATTCAATTTAGGATTAATTTAATAAATTTAAAGATTAAAAGCTGAAATAAAAAAGAAAAAATTTAGAACTTGCTAATTCAATTTGAAATAGCCATAACGATGCTATTTTATTTAAATGGAAAAATACATTTGCATCAAAACAACAAATGTTTTAGTTCAAAAAAACGTTATTTTAGTCAATATAAAATAAATAAAAAATAAAAAATAAAAGCAAGACAACATATTATCTGAAACAGTATATCATCTTTTTTTTAAAGAACCCGAGAAACCTACTTGTGATGCTACTTTTCAAGCATTTTCCCTCTCTCATCCCCATATTAAACAAGATAAAAAACACACCACCCCGTACATTGACATTGTACCACCTCTTTAGCCTTGTCCCTACCGGTTTGTAGCCCTGTAGCTGCTGCAATAAGTGGCTAAAACCGTTTACCCAGCCAGCCTCAACAACCTGCTTTGGAACCTACCAGGTTGTTGGCTTATGGCTAATGCTTGTGATCAATTTCTAGGCGAGTCAATGGTCATGATTCAAGTTTGGAAAGGATCCAAGCATCTCCTTCACCTCGTATAAATGAGTCCTATAAATGAGGGTGAAATTCAAGTGATAAAAGAGGATGAAAACCGAGGCAAAAGAGAGGGAGAAAAGGAGAGAGAAAAAAAAGCTACCCCGTCCTTGCACCAGAAGAAGAAAAATAAAACCAAACAACCCTTTCCCTTGCAAATAGGTTAAACTAGAAACCATACCCCATACTACTATCGTGATCCATCCCCATCACCATAACTTCATTACAAACTTCCACCCTTGTTCTCCTCTCGCTAGTAGCTCCACCGTGGATCACCAGTGACTCTGGCAGCACCACACCAGCACCTTGTCAACCCTCAAAGTTTCTAGACCAGTGAAGCTCCCCAAGTCATTGTTTTCTTGGTTCAAAGACTGCATTAGCAACTTCAATAGCAGCCCCTCTCGGTTGAACCATCATTGCCATCAAACCTTCACGCCTAGGCCAGGTAATGTCCTTCTTCTCTTGCTTCCTCATGTGATAAGCTTATGCATGTAGGTGTGTGTGCTGTGTAATGATTAAGAGAAAAAAGAAGAAGTGTGTGCAGTGCAGTAGGTGAAAAATGAATGCATGCATTCAAATTTTGCAAGATAATGGCCATCGGGCCGGGTTAGTGAAGAAATGAGGCCAGGCCTCCTGCTTAGCCCAGCCGGTGTGGCTGGAACGAGTTTCATAAAGAAGCCTTTAAATAGTCTACTGAACTAATAAAATCAAGTTGGTATGCCTAACCTGTATGTACGGGCTCGGACTTAGGATCCGGTAAGCTCGTTGGGCTAAACTCAAACTAGACTAAAAAGGCACGTTTGGTATGCCCCATTTATACCAAAGGGAAATTTTTTTTTTTTCCAAGGATGTTTTCTGCCTTAAAGTATTTTTCATACTTATAGTTATAGGCTAAGACAAACACGCTTTATTGGCCTCTTTTTTAGAATTAGTTTGTTTTTATTTTAATGTCTAGCTAAACATGTCCAAAATAATTTAAAAACAAATCTGAAAAATTCAAGGGCTATTTTAAAATTACTTGTGGGTCCCTCATGTATTTTTCAATAATTTTACCTAATACATGTTTTAAAAATACAAGTTTTCTCTAAGATTTTGAAAAAAAAATTAAAAAATAAATTTTTTATTTAAAAAATATAAAAATATATCTTTTTTCCAAAGAATTTCACTTAATATTAGACTGTAGACTTGTATTATAAGATACAAACTCAATATTAAAAATACGTTTTTTTTTGAAATTTTGAAAAATTCAAAGCTTTTTTCATTTCAAAAACACAAAAAATATGTTTTATTTGTGTGCATACATATAAATTCTAAAATTTCTTCATGCATATTTTTATAAAAAATAAAAAATTGCATTTTTTTATCATGTTTTTTAAAAATACAAAAATGAATATCATAACTAATTTATGATTATCTATTATATTTGATTAAAATTTCAAAAAAATCATAAAATGAAGTTTTTTTAATTAATATTCGGAATATGAACTTTACAACGTAATGCATACTTCCAATATTAAATTAAATGAATTAATAGCAATAAATATTAGGATTTAGTTGTAAACTTTATTATTTGAGAGTATAAAATTATACTGTAAGGTATATCCTTAGATATTAAAGATACAAAATAAGAAATAAATGCGATGCTAAAATTTGGGCCCTAGAATGATTAAGATTTAACTTGATAAGATAGAGACTTTCTCATGAAGAGAGATCTCCCGTAAACCATAAATATACCAACGAATAGAAACATGACCTAGAAAAACAATCAATCAACAATGCAATTTACCATAAATAGGATGAATTGGTGGTGATGTGTCTTTTCTTTTATACAACTAGTCTCCTTACCTAGACTCTTAGAGACCATTAGGTTTCCTAGTAACCTTACTAGGTGGTAACTCCAAAATCATACTTTATGATTTATCCTAACACATCCAAAACTCTCGATCCATGAGAGAGACTTGCCATTCGATGCCATGCACACCACAACAAGATGACAACTCTACTAGAAACTTTTTTGGTTGGACTAAGCTTTGTTGATTGTTTTTTTGTTGTGCCTTATTTATTTTGTTGGTCTGTGTGATTTAATTTTAGCATATATATATATATATATTTACATATTTTTTATGCATAAATATATTGGATATGGATTAATACCTTCATGCATCTTAATTTTGAGAATAAACTCAATTCTTGGCTAGGTGGGGGAGTATCGGTCTGCCTCATGACTTTTAGTAGGGGTTCATATTTTGAAACACCTAACTATGAAATAAGAGTTTAATTGGTAATGACGGTTACACTACGCCTTAACAATTTCTTGTAAATTCTTATACTACTTTCAGGAGAGGTAGTTACTAGGCAGATAAACCCTTTTAAGATTAGGTAGTAAGCCTACCACTCATGTAATGACTAAAACCTACCCTTAGGATGTTGACTCCCTGATAATTCGTTATGTATCAAGGAAATCCTAATAAAAAATCCTAAACTCTACAGGATTTATTCGAGCTAAGACCATGACTTTCATGACCATTTTTTAGTACAACTAAAAATCAAAGATGATACAATTAGTTAAGGGGGACTGCCTAAGGACCAAGGTTGGGGAATTATCGAGCATGATCAAAATACATTGCTTAGTGAATAACATGGAGAAGCTTGTGTCAATCTTGGGATATATGAACGAGACCCTTTCTAAAAGAAGGTATGAGAGAATTGCTCATTTGGTGAGGCTTCCAATATAGATTTCTACAATCAAGGTCCTATTGCATTTCTAGGACCCGAGTTACAGATGCTTTACTTTTAGAGATATCAACATGACCCCTATTATCAAGGAATATGCTCAAATCCTAAATTTCCCAAATGACCCTCATAAGGTGTATTTCAGACAAAGAATTGGGGACATGACTATCAAAGTCACCAAATTACTGCACCTAGACCAAGTTGACCAATATAGGACAATTAATGAGGGGTTTCAGTGGAAGCCCATTGAAGCTAAGCTGAAGGCAAATAAAGATAGGGGAAAGTTAGAAGAAGAGAGATAACAATCGATCGCTTTTTCCATATTTGGGTCGGTCATGTTTCCTTCAGAAGTTGCTAGGATCATCAATGTCAAAGCCACCAATGACTTTGTTGAATATGAATGAACAATGAATAACCATACTACAACTGTCTTGGCTGAAACTTTCCTGTTAATAAACCACTAGAGGCTACATAGAAAGGGAGCGATATGATGCTGTATTCCATTATTGTTCCTGTAGATAGCAAGTCATTTGGAAACCCTGAGAAAGGCTTTCGATATTTTTTTTATGGTTTAACATGAAGTCCCTTAAGTTAGCTATGAGTAAGAATTGGAGTAACATGGATGAAAGGGTCTGGGTAAAAAAAATACCAAGTTATCTGACACGATCAAAGAGTTGATATCTTATCCCAAGTGCAGGAGTGTCACAGTAATAAATAACCCAGCAAGACCGGGGTCGAACCACAGGGAGGTGAACTATATAAATTATAATAATAATAATAATAACAATAACAATAACAACAACAATAATAAGAATAATAAGAACAACAACAACAACAACAACAACAACAACAACAACAACAACAACAATGATGATGATTTAAAAAGGACTTTGAGATATAAGATTATTAAAGAAGATTAAACAATGATAAAAACAAATGTCAAGGTTAGAGGGTTCACTAATAGTATTAGAGATAAGTAAAATATAAACTCTTTATAAATTATCAACATGATCATATTAATCATCTTATTTACATAATACCATACTTACAAATTTTATCAAGTATTCATGATGCTAACTTATGTTGACAACAAATCAAGTTCCTCTCATAATAACGATGTCGGCCGAAGACTATGAAGGATCAAGTATTTGATGTACCAAGTGTTATACAACACAAATCTAGATTAACCATTTAACAAGCAAGGTATTAAGGATTGATAAGATAAAAAAGATAAGACATGTTAATAGCAAATTGTTTAGGATTTAAGCATTGAAGTCCATGTTGAGTTCATATTATACTTATTCTAACACCATTAGTGAAACCTTGTCACCTTGACATAATTAACTTAGCTAGACATAATAAAGAAGAAGAACATAAATAAACAAGATAAGAACATAGTTAACTAAGTATAGTAAAGGAAATGAAAAGCATAAACAAGAGATTAATGAAAATAAAAATTAAGCATTACAACATTAAAGAGAGAGCAAGAACATGATCTTGATCTTAGAACCAAGATTGCTAAATGAATGGCAAATGCCTCCTTTTATAGACTAAATTCAGAACTATTCATTTGGTAATTGATTATTGATGTAGTGGCCAACTATTGATTTAGTGGACTTGGTGGACAGCAGCACTCAAGCACTTTGGCTGGATGAAATGACATTGATCCATTCAGAATTTGGCAGAGTGTTCTTCATGAAAGTTGTTGGCAATCATCTTATCTTTCCACCCATATAATTTCAGAGCATTTGGATCACTAGAGCTTGCGATATGGCTAAAATACTGAGTAGTGCTGTTGGTGGACGTGGTGGACAGACCTCAAGCTCTTGTCTGGATGAAATGTCATTGTTACCATCAGAATTTGAGCAAATCTTCTTCATGAAAGTTGTTGGAAATTGTCTTTTCCTTCTACCCACCAAAGTTCACATCATTTGGCCTTCTAAAACCCTAGATATGGGTAAACTTCTAAGCAGTGTTTGGGCTGGATTATAAGACAGATTCCGACTTCTTTTTTGTGACCAAACTTTGAATTTAAAAATGGCAGATTTGGGTCTTACAGTACTCATGAACATTGTAGGACTATTTCTTAGCTTTCAATCCATATAAATTAAGCTTAAATCCAAGATCTACAGCTCCAGATATGACCCAATAACTGAACAGTGTTCCAATTTGAATTGAATCGGCATCTCCTTTCTAAGCTTAGCCGTTTCTTTGTCCTTTTACTTTCAATAGTTAATCACATCAATAAATCCTTTGAATTGTGAGATATGCCTACATTTAAAATGAACATTTACTATAAATTAAAGCTATCTTATATTATCAAATTTGTTATTATAAAACATGCTCTAGTTAAGGAGTTATTGATACTTCAAGTGCAAAATGATGATATAAAACCTTGATAAAAATGCACTTTTAAGTACTAATCATTATCCCTTATAGTAACTTTGAGTGGAAAGCCCCTTGAGTAAAGAATTCCTCTTATATCATGAGTTATGAAGACAAGGCATGAGTCTTATTGATTGGGTTATCTAGTTACATTGGCTATTTACCCTAATTGGTTGCTAGACAGTTTGGAGGGATTTAACATATGTTATGGACTTGGGGTTTAGCCAAGTACATTAGGTTATTTAAGAATTCTAATTTTTTGGTTGAATTAAAGGCTATCAAACATGATTGGAAGCAACTCATTCTAGTCCACACAGATGACCATGAAGAATCCTCAATTAGCCCTAATTATTTAGTTTAGAGAAATAATGGATTGTCTAGGTTATTTAAAGGTTTGAGAATACAAGGCACAATGGTGGTTAGCAAAGTTGGACCATCTATCACTAGGGAAAAAAAAGGGTTAGTAATGAAGAGGAGTTGCGAGATGAGCTAAATAAGTTGAGAATTAAGATAAGTAATAGAAAGAGTTAGTAGAATTTCTTAGAAAAATAGCTATTGAAAGAAGGAAAGATGAATGTCCTTTTGAACTAGCAGTTAAGAGAAAAGGATGAACAGATAGCCTTACTAATATAAGACTTGGAATGGGGAAAGAATGATCAAATGACGATTAGTGAATGGCAAGGCATAACCAAGAAGTATGAGAAAATTGCATAGGGAATCTAGGAGCAGTTGAAGGAAATAATGGCCAAGTACGATGATTTGATGAACAAGCATGTGATGCTGGAAAAAGAACTAGGTACTCTAAAAAGCATCTCTAAAAGTGAAGCAAATGTTGATGAAGAACTAATTACTTCTTTTAAAAAAGGAAAGGGACAGTAATAGAAAGAGGTTGGAAGTTGAGAAAGAAAAGAACATGTTGGCCAATCATAACATTGAGGAAGAAAGAAGCTTAAGAGTTCAATATAAAAGCCAAGATAATGATGAAAGAGAAGCTAGAAGTGCAGCCAAATCAGACATGAGAGAGGACTAAGATATAACAAAAGTCCTGAGAGAACAGGTCTCTATAGTCCAGTCCGAGCTAGAAATCCAGGAGGAGGAACTGAAGAAGCTGAAAGAGTAGTATTAAGAAACTGATGGAGAGCTGAGCGAGCTGAGATAGATGTTTGAAGAATAACAAGATCACATCAGTAGATTCAATGTACAGATGAACATGAAGATAACTGAGTTTGACATTAAACAAAAAGAACTTTAGAGGGCTAAAAACTAGGTCCGACAGCTTGAATAGATAGTCTAGATGTTAAATAGGAACAACAAGTCACTAGCTGCAAGCAATAATGCGCTGCTCCATGACAGTATTGTATTCCATTACAAGATTGAGTAGACAAACATGTTGATTGATATGGTGGCTCGAAAAGCAAATGAACTGCAAGTAAAAGCCTCTTTAATCAGCGTAATAGTGCCATCAAATACAAGTAGAATTTATATGAAGTTTCAAATTTTATCCAAAATGTAGCCAACATGAGGATTGCTTTTGAGAATGAGTAGAGATATATAGGAGTCTTATCCCCGTAAGTAAAAACTTGTATGAACTATTTGCTTTTGATGAATGAAAAGGGCTTAGACCTATTTTTAATATTGTATTTTCCAATGTTTATAGAACTCATTTGAGACAGGGATTTGAGAAGGATCTTAATATATTCGTCAGACTATGGGTTATATCTATATTTAACAAGGAAGTCATGCATTAGCTCTTTAAATAGGCTAATCCATATTCGATATACATAGACATATACTTGCATCCATAAACATACATGTACTCATGCTTTGGGGTTTTAAATGTCATGTTTGCATATTCAGGTTGAATCATAGATCTCTAGAAAGCCCAAACCCGCAAAGTTTATAACACCTGACTTCGATAAAGAAACATGGAAGATGAAGAACACGCTCACTGTGATGCCCACTTCTAAAAGGAGTTGGATTCCCTGAAGATTAACATGGCTCGTATTATTATCTTGCTTGTAAAAACGCTAAAAAAATCTCTGGTGAAGGCCTGTTCAATCGACCTGTGACCTTCGCTTAAACTCAAGCAAAAATTCAGCCTAAAAAAAGGATGGGTGGACGAGGTTAGGAACCCCAATGCAATACATTGTTTGCACATTCAACAACACCTGTAACAACCATGACATCCATAGATGTATTCGCCATTGAATCCCATAAGACAAAATCTTTTGAGGATATTGTTTATGATAAGATAACAACGTTAGAAGCAAGAGTAAAGGCTATCAAGGGTGTGGACTTTTAGGATCCTGTATAAGCCGCAAAGATGTGTCTAATTCTGAACATGATTATACCAAAAAAAGTTTCATGTATTAGTGTTTATAAAGAATACCAGAACTCAGTGCCTTGCCACTCATCTCAAGTATTATTGCAATAAGATGGTTGAAGTCGTGCATACCAAAAAAATATTGATGCACTTATTTTAGGACAGTTTGAGTGGGGCAACACTAAGCTAGTATATGAGGCTAGATAACACAAAGATTCGGAGATGGAAAGTCCTAGTGGATGCTTTCATCAAGCAGCATAAGTACAATATGGATTGTCGTGCCCTCCTTGAGGAGGCGCGATGTCATGGTGACATTTTCTAAGTGGTGTCCTGGAATGATCTTTGGTTGGATAAAGGAGTCGCCACTTAGTATTATGGTTACTAGGAACCCTAACTACTATTTTAGAAATTCTAGGTAAGTGACTGATTGCATAAAATGAATGTAGGGTGCTTTGTTTATTTTTTTTGTTTGCTATGGTTTGATGATGTTTCTATTTCTATCAGTCTACTATGATGGGTTTACTACGATGAACAAATCCTAGTTTTCTAAGTCAAGAACTTGGTCTAAAATAGTGAAATGTCCTCAATTATCATTAAGGGTTTTTTCAGGATAAACTTGTAATGTTTTGCTATCGTGTCATTACAAATAATATTTAAGAGAACATTCATTGTAGTTTTTTTTATCCTTATATTATGAGTGAATGAATTGTATTATTCATAATAATATTTTAGATATTAACCTTATACAGATTTTTTATCCTTATATTTAAGGTAGTAATAATAAATTATTATCTCTGATAATATTTTGGATATCAACTCCTTTTAGGTTTTTTTATTCTTATATTACAAGTGAATAATATATTCTTCTTGCCAACAATAAATTTTTAATATTTTTGAAATATAGGCCTAAATCCTTTAGAATTTTACAAACTTGTTGTAAAATTCAAGAATTTTTTTTTTTAAAATGCCAAAATATTTATATATATATTTTTAAAATGCTTATATAATTTTAAGGATTTTTGGCCATATGCAAGAAAAAAAGATTTTTTTTTATTTTTAAAAATTTTTTAGGCTTTGTTTTGTAAAAACCCATTTTTCTTTATAATAAAACAGTTGAACACAGGTGTAAAGAGTTTTTTGCCAAACACACCCTTAAACCAAAAAAACCTTTAGAAAAAACTTAGCCAACCAAACAAGGCCTTGGCCATTTGACTCGATTTTAACTTGACCAAGTTGACCTGAAATCCTTGGTTCAACCATAAATTAAACCAAAGATTTAGGTTTGACTCGAAAACAAACCAGAAACAAAAACAAATTAAACATAAAAAAAACACAAAACTCAAAATTTCTTGGTCAAATCAGATCAAATACAAAAAAAAAAAACAAAGAACACAAAGAACATTCAAACGTATTCCAGCAACATGAACAATAATTCATACCAGATTTCATGGAATCAAAAGCACATAAAGGTTGGAGATCATTAATGGATCAAGAATTATAGGTGTTCATTCACTTCGATTATATTAAATCTTGACAATTTAGCCACTAAAGGTTTCATTTTGAAACCAAAACCCTAAGAAATTTTTTCTAAAATTCATGTTATAAATGCAAACTAAGCCTAGATTATTGGCTAACAATATCGTGTGAAGATGCAGATGCAGATGCAAAAAAATGAAACAAAACAAGTCAAAATCACATAGATAAGGCAATGCTCCTAGGAAGAACATGAAGAATATTTAAACTTGAACCCAATAACGTGAAACCCAACCCAGAATAGATACGATCGAACCAAGGCTATAAATATGTTGAAAATCATGTAAGGATAAATAATCTAACATTCATTCGCTTTGATTATCAAAGAATCAATATGATTTTGTCAAAACGGGTTTTGGTTCAAAACCAAAACCTTGGAATTAAAACCCCCCAAAACTTGTTATTGATGCAAATAAACCCTAAATTATTAATTATTAAAGTACAACAAAGTGTTTAATGCAAACGAATGGACCAAAACTAGTCCAAATCGTAGAGCTAAAGCAATATTCTTTTCAAGAACACAAAGAACACTACCTTAGAAAACCTAGCCACTGCTTAGAAACTCAACCACTATTAGGCCTAAAAAACTGGCATTTTAGGCCTTTAAACACACTGCTTTTAGTTCTCACAAACCACATTACCATAACTAAACATGTTTGAATAAAGAAAACTAATAAATAAAATCAAAACATTTGAATTATACAAGAAGTTCCAAACTTCAAAACTACCAACTTAAAACAACCTATATATTCAACAATGTGGGATTCAAAATACAAAAACCATTTTATTTTATAAAAATTAGTCACAAAAATATTGTCTTGGCATCTAGTAGCATCAACAGTAACTCCAAGTAAGATTTAAACAATAATGACAACATTTTACATACTAATCGAAACCAAAATCACAATCACAATCAACACGATCCAAAAAAATATATTTGGAAACATCATTAAACATGCATGAACAAGCTAAAGATGTGCCTCATGAACATCATCTCCTAGTCTAAGTGAAGGTTTTATACTCTCCAAGCTCTAAAAATGGCTGCTGCCTTTTCTTTTCCAAACTTGTTACTTTCTCTCCAAGTTGAGGATATCTGGTGCTAGGATCTTGAACCTTCATACTTAAGGTTCATTTTTCAATAATATTATGTCCCTTTTCTCTCTTTCCCCCCTTTTCTACCTTGATTTTCAAGGGGTATTTATAGGTTTTCAAGCTAGGTTTTCCTTATGGATTTAATCAAAGATTGATTCTCATTCATCAAAACTTGGCACTCTGATCAAAATGAAAGAGTTTTGGGTACATTTTAAAGTTGTGAACTCTGTACCCATGTTGGTTTTATAATGGTGGTTTTGCAAAAAAACTTGGTTTTGAGATTTTGGTGGTTTTCCTAAACTAGAAGACCAAGATGCCTGTTTTTAACCTTTTGATCTTAAAAGAATTGTGGCCAACCTTTGATAAGAGCACACTAAAAAGGCTTAAAGTGTGAACATGTGACAAGATCAGTGGTTTTGTGAAAGGAGTTTCATAGCCATTGATGACTGAGTTACCCACTTTTAAGGCTTTGTTGGACCAACTCCGACATCATCATCATTAAAGATCACTTGAAGTTGATAGAGAGGGTGCACACCTTTTGTTTGGATCCAACCTCTCTTGATTTGAAGACCTGCAACCTTATGTTCATTTATCTGAAAAAGCCAACTTGATCAACCTAGAATATAAAAATATTGTGATGGCTAATTAGGGACAAGGTGTTATTAAGTTCGTTAAACAAAATGAGATGTAAATGTTTTATGGGAGTAGCTGATCAACTCAACTTTTTTCTCCTACTCTAAATTGTTAGTTTAATATGCCCTGTAGCTAATTGGTTGGTTACACATGGTATTATTATATTCATATAAATAAATATTTATTATTAATAACCCTTTGCCCATAACTCAGATACTAAGAGCAATGATCGAGCCAATGCCAGGTGCCTCGGCCCCGACAATCCTAATAGCTCTAGCAGTACAAACAGCTTCAGTTGCCACAACAAAAGCTGATAGTTTGGTCACATTAGTGTGGATTGTAAAAAGCATGAGAGAACTTGGGTGTGAGCCTTTTTTAGGTGAACCAGAGTTCTTGAAGGAGTTGTGTATTACCAAAAGAGCCAACAAACTAAAAGGCCACAAAATAGTAAGTATGAGTGAAGTTGTATCTGCTGTTGTTCAAAAGAATATGCCTTTGAAGCAAAAAGACCCAGGTGCGTTTACTATCTTATGTGTTATTGGTAATGCTAGTTTTAAAAAGGCCTTATGCGATTTAGGTGCATCCATTAGTGTTATGCCTAAACATGTTTATGATTCTCTTAGTTTGAAGCCTTTGAATAAAACTAGTATTGTAATACAACTTGTGGATCGTAGTTTTGTTTATCCACTTGGTGTGATAGAAGATGTCCTAGTCAAGATTGATCGTTTGGTTATTCCATGTGATTTTTATATTCTTGATATGGAACGTGATTCTTATGATTCATTAAACAACACTCCTATATTGTTTGGGAGACCATTCTTGAAAGCTATCAATACAAAAATTAATTGTGGTAAGGATACTTTGTCCTTGGAAGTAGGATATGAAAAGATTGAATTTAATTTTCATGATGCAATGAGATATCCCTACAACAATGTTTATTCTATCACATGATATGACCAAGTTGATAAGTGTGTGCAACAAGTTTTTGATTATGATTGTGAGGATGGATTAAGTGTGGCTTTGAGTTATGACTATGATTTTACTGAGATAGAAAAGATGGAGAGGCACATATGTTTTCCAAAAAAATATGCAAGAATCAGCATTGACTTTGCAAGCTTTGCAAACCATTCCCCTTGGTAATGTCTTTGTTGATTTAATATTTTCACATAAAAAGTTGTTGTCATCTATTTTACAGGCCCCCAAGTTAGAATTGAAACCGTTGCCTAATAATTTGAAGTATGTATTCATTGGCGACAACAATACACTTCTCGTTATCATAGCAAAAGGTTTGACAAGTGTGTAAGAGGAAAAACTTGTGAAGTTGTTAAGCAATCACAAAACAACCATTGGGTGGACTTTAGTCGACATCAACAACATTAGTCCCTCGATGTGTATGTATCACATACTATTGGAGGACAATGCAAAACCAACGAGAGAAATGCAAAGAAGGTTGAATCCGCCTGTGATGTAGGTAGTGAAAGCTAAAATTTCAAATCGAGAAATCAAGTCCATTTTGGAGAAAACAGTGCAACTTAATCGGCGAGATTGGAGTCTATGACTTGATGATGCACTTTGGGCTTGTCAGATTGCTTACAAATCACCTATAGGAATGTCACCTTATAAGATGATTTATAGGAAAACATGCCATCTATCAGTGGAGCTCGAACACGAAGCTTTTTGGGCCATTAAACAATGTAACATGGATTATGATGCTGTTGGGATTGCAAGAAAGTTGCAAGAGTTGAAAGAGATTCGAAATGATGCTTATGAGAATACAAGGATTTACAAAGAAAATACCAAGAGTCTTCATAACTGAATGCTTACAAGAAAGGAGTTTCTTGTTGGAGACAAAGTCCTTTATCATTCGCGTTTGAAACGTTTTCCTGAAAAGTTGCACTTTCGTTGGATTGGACCCTTTGTTGTTTCTAATGTTTTTCCGCATGGGGTAGTTGAAATTACAAGTTTAGAAACAAACAAATTGCTTAAGGTCAATGAACATCACTTGAAACCTTTTTATGAAGGTTGGACGACATAACTCATCACTTCTGTGGAGTTAGCTGAACCAATCTATGAAAAATGAGCATGTCACATGTTGAGCCAATGACATAAAACAAAAGCGCTTACTGGGAGGCAACCCAACATAAAAAGAAAAAAAATCAGATTTGCTTTCTTTTTCCTTTATCTTTTATTTTTCACATTTTACTTTATTTTTGTCATTCTCTTATATTCCCTTTCTTTTATTTCAACAATGAGGACAATGTTGTGTCTAAAGTGTGGAGGTATTGAGAGAATTTTGGTTTTCTTTGCTGTGTCAAAAAAAAATCTATGTTTGATCCTTTTTGAACTCCCATTGGTTTATGAGAATATGAGTATTATGTATGAGAATTAGTTGAGATAGATGAAGATATAAATCGAATGAATAAGTGTGCATGCAAGTTTTAATGTTTAATTGGTTTAGAGATTGACTTTGAAAACATGCCATGTTAACTTTATAGTGTTATACCAATGCAAGCTTTTGAGTCGTCAACATTATATTCTTTGATTGTGCATTCTTTCAATGACATGTATCTCTATAACTTGCTTCATATCTTGTTGAGATTACATTCACATTACATATGTACATGAAAATGATAAAGGCATTAGGAATTTTAATCACTTGAGCCAAAAAGTCAACCTTAAGCATATTATCCTTAGTGAGCCTTTTTTTAGCTTGTTTATTTTTTCTTTGCTTTACCCATGTGTAAAGCTGCACTTTTTATATGTTTTCCTTTTCCCCTGGCCAAGGATTAGTAGAGCATATACTTGCTGATATCTCAAGGGTTATGATTAGAAATTATGTGAAAAGAAAAAAAGGTGAAAGAAAAAAAAAAGAGAAAGATAACAAAAAAGAAAATGAAAAAAGAGAAGAAAAAGAAAAGTGTTCCATTGTGTTCGTAGTTCTTAAAATTTTATGTTAATGGAGCTTGAAATCAAATGAAGTTAATTATTAGTTCTTAAAGATGGAAACTTTACGTGTTTTGATGAAATATCTTGTTTGAAAAATAAATTTTTTTTAATGCTCTACTTCCTTTGATTAAGCCTTTTCTTTTCATTTCTTTTACCTCACCTTAGCCTTAGCCCCATTACAATCAAAAAGTAAGACCTTTTGATTCATGCATTGTTTGTAATATGTTAGTAATGGATATGAGATTGAAGAGCAAGCTTATGGTAGAACATATTCATTGATTGAATTTGAGAGATTTAAACACATAAGCCCTAAACACGTAAGTATTGGAGTGTACATCAATGAGAGGACCTATCACTTTGGCATAACATAGATTTCATTTAAATCCCAATGATCAATTGAGTTTCGAAGTTTACATGTAAATAAATTCATGAAAATTTGTACTCTTTATCATTCTTGATTGTATTCTTGTTTATAATGCATATATTCTTGGACATTGATGGGAGATTAGGAGATTAGTCATAGTGATTTAATTTAATTTATTTTCAATTTGATTTTATCTATCCTTTCTCGACGACGAGCAAGAGCTAAGTGTGAGGGTATTTGATGCAACCATATTATTTGATAGTTTCACCTATAATTAACTAGTGTTTTGCCTATATTTATAAATAAAATGTTTTGATATTCTTTATTTTATGTTTTGAAGGCACTTTTGGATGAAAGCTGCAAAAAAGAGTAAATTGGAGGTAATTAGCAAATTTGACCTTCAGTTGATGTTTTATGCAGAGCGTGAGCTCTAGAGGTCAAAATGAAGTAATTCTAGTGGCATTAGAAATATAACTTCCATACATTTATGGAAATCTAAGGTAAGAAAAATAAAAAAGAAAGAGCATGGAAATCGCAGCCTTCAAAGTCAAATCTCGTAATCTGACAGTGTTGACCTTCGTCCATTTCGACCTGAATATCTTGAGCTACATAAGTCCATTTAAAACTCAATTTTATTGGATTTTTGACTCTAAGACCTATCAATGTACCAAATTGAAGCAAAAAACAATGTAACGCCTGGCGATCTCGTAAGCATTTAGAATTAATTTCCTATAATTTAGTACGTAAAAATACAAGTATTTTTTTCTTTATTTATTTTACATTGTAAAGAAATTTCTACCGAAATTTCGGCAGAGTCTCCCCTATACCAGGAGGTCCCAAGTTATCAACAACTCATCCTATACATATCTCATGTTCATTCCATCATCAACGCATATCTATATCGCATTGCGACCACAATTATTATTAATCATAATATATTGAAAATCCAGGGATTCATTTCGAACATATAATTTACAGCACAAACTAATAGTAATAAACTTGATTAATAACATTAATATTACAAGCATAAGATTCTGAAGGTCTCTAAGATTAAGATAAAGGAACACTAACATTGTTCTTGTCATATAATTATCTAAAGAAAAAACAACAACAATAATTTCATCCCAGGTTGCTAACCCCAAGTCATTCAAAAGAATTGGAAATGCTAATTCCCTAATTCATACAAAAGAACTTGACACCTAGGACACTATTCCTGACGGGAATGAGAAAGACCTGCAACATCAAAATAAGAGAATAATTATATTAAATAAATAAAATACAACCAGATAATGGAGGGTCACTACTACATGTAACTACGCATATGTGTACCCACTCGATAGGGCATAATCATAGTTGATTCGCAAAAGAAGATCCTTTACTACATCTAATGCCTATCCTTCCACAACCTACTTATGGTTTTCTTTTCGATTATTACACATTAACTTTTGTCCGATTTACCCTTTTTCTTATCCGCTCCAAATTCTGAGGCAGTCGCTGTCGACACTAATAACTCCTATTAGTGTCATTAGTCATCCTTACCCGGATAGATTAATCAATTCCTTATCAATGCTGGCACCAACTTAATCGATCGATGCCATTAAGCTATTTCCAACTCGAAATAGTCAATCAATTGCTCTCCATCACACTTGGAGATGTTCCCGAAAATGCCGATGCCAAGTTCTCTTGACACCATTAACTTCCTCCTTAGGAAGTTAATCAAGTTATTATGGGCTTGCCGTTACAAACATTATTCATCAATCAACTTCAATATTCATTATATTTCCATCAAGGTCATGCCGATGTTAACATTATATGTTAGCATCATTAGCTGCCCCTATTTGGGGTCGGCTAATCAAATCCATAGGCAGTCATTTTCTTTTTTATATACATAATATAGACCCATATCTGAACTCTAAATCCCGGAGTCTATGACCAAAATTTAGATTTCAAATCCATGTCCATTTCACCGTATCTTTCCTTTCTTTAGTCATATTCACTGGGTGGACATATTCATATAATAATATTATTTCTCCTGCTTGTAGGCAACATTCACATTGTAATAACGTTTCTTGCTCATTGGCAACGTTCACACAATAATAATATTTCTCGTACTTATTGTTAACTTTAACGTAACAATAATTATACTGTCCATAGGCAATGTTCATATAGCAATATTTCTCATGATACACAATAGTACAAAATACGCATAATGTCTATCACATACTAGCATTACAAGAATTTAAACAATTTAAAGAAGCAAGGGGCAACCCTTACCTTGAACTCCTATTGTACTTGCACGTGAGAAGTCAGGTCCCACTCTGTATGCTTCTCCTACATTCCAGTAGAACATCTTGAATTAGTACTCAAACCCCTTTCTGATTCATTCATCACATCTATTATTTCATATGCCCAATTAGTTTCAAAAACAAGTTCATGAACAAACTATTTTTATTCATCACTTTAATTCATTAAATCAACATCAATTCTTGCTAATATTAAATGTCTAACCAACTCTTTCTTCTACCTTGGGCCGAATATAGGCCTTATTTCTACAATAAATCCTTTTGTGTTTATTCAAGATAGCATTATCAATTCTCATCTATATTGGCATGATATAATATGTTCCACATATTTCAAGTCAAATAGTATTACCAAACATATTACATGTTCATCAAATTGATCAAATTTGTTTTGCTAGAAACTATTCATTAAGCACAACAACCACATGAAAGAACTTCCTTCCTTGATATGGCTACTTACTAACAATTCTTGGTCAAAACTTCCTAAACACTCACGTTAAATTTTCTTTTATTCAATACTAAGCATTGCTGAGCCTGTCAAATGCCTTAGACCATAACCCTTCCCATATTGTTTTCTTTTTATCGAACATGCTTAAGTGAATTATAATGAATTTCTTCAATTCCTTTCATTATCCACTCTAAGCAACATTACCTCACCTAAACATTTTCATATGTATATGATCATTAATAATTGTCTATCTAGAGATGTTCACATTACGTATATAATTTCATTTGTGCCTCTTGCATATATCGTTTAGATGAATGCAAGAGAACACTTTGCTATAAATTTGTAAGAGAGGGGGCTGCTAGTGGCTGTTTTGGCCGGCAGTAATGGGAGAGGTCAAGTCACCCCTTTTCTCCCAACCTCTTATACTCCCTCATAAATGAAGTTAGGTCTTGTTTGGTTTGGTTCAAATTATGTTTTTTTTTTTTGCATTTAAGGCCAGTTCTTTACATTCATTTTGGGTAAATAATCCAAAATTTGTAACGTTCATTTCGACTTCCACAATATTTTTAAATTTATTTATGGAGCTTATTCTCTCCTTTACATATTGCATTATTATTATTTCTACTATTTATTCATTTCTTTTCATATTGAGTCTCCATTACTCATCGAGGTCTTTTTTTTTCTTTTTTTTCTACGATCCTATGTTTATGCGGGGGTTTTTCTTTTTCTTTTTTTTTATCCTATGTTTATGAAGGAGTTTACAAACAATCTCATATGAGGGAGATATGATTTTTCTAAGATGACAAATGAATTCTGCCAGCAAACAGGTTTTGTGAGGAAACGAGTCCAAATTACGTCTCGAAGCATCCAAACTGACATCCAAGTTTTTATTTTAGCAATTTTGCTTCTCTAAATCAAATCTTGAAGATTTCATGTAAGGCTATTTCTCTTTTTTTAGAAAAATAGTTACTGAAGTACTTAAATGTAAACTCTTTACTTAAGGGAGGACTATTTTGTAAAATAAAGACTAGGGTTTCTTAGGGTATAAAAAGAAAGAGAGAGGGAAAAGAGAAGAAGAGAGGGGGACGACCAGAAGAGAGGAACACAAATCCTTTCTCCCATAAACCTAAATTCATGCATTCTTCTTTCTTTTTGGTTAGTTGTTCAATAAACATGTAAGGCTAAACTCTTTTTCTTGGTAGCAAGGACATAGAAACCTTCGGATTTCAAGAATTGTGAGATCTAGTTTACCTTTTCTTTTCAGTTTATATGATGAATGAATATGTTTGTTCTCTTATGCTTATTTCCTATGATTGTTTATTTTAATTGCTAGAGCAGACTCTAAGTTATTATTGTGAACAATCTATTGCTAAGTTTGCTATTAAAACCGAAATTGTGGTATATAAAATTGTGAAGCAACTGAGATTAATAATTGTGGTGGATCCAGATTAGTAATCTTAGGGAGAACATTTGATTGATCAAATCAAACATGGACTGCAGACAGTTATGTTGTCTTAATTAATCAACTCATCTAGTTCTTAAGGCTTCCATTGAATTAAATTACTAGTGCGGAGACTATGGTTGTTTGATAGTTAATATTAGTTATACATCGGATCTGTTAACTAATCAACATAAGAAAAGATAGATATTTAGAGTATAAATTGATATCTCATTTCTATGATCAGTTCTGATTTCTATAGAAGGATGTTTACTTACAACCAAGTTTTTTTTTTTGATAAATTTCAGTTTTATTTAATTTTTGCTTGATTGTTTGATTCTGTCATAGTCTAGATAATCACAAACCAAACCCCCCAATTGCATAATATATAGCTTAAAAATCTAACTTAAACCTTCCTCGTGGGATCAACCCCTTGCTTGCTCTATAATATTTTGTGTGTTGTGTTTTAAGTTAGGATAATTAATTTGTGCGACCTCGACATCACAACACACCCTTTCTCTTATCTTACAAACTTCCAGATCTTTATGTTGAGCTTCTAGTACTCTGTCTTAGTGTGTTGACCTCACTCTTAACTGAGTCATTAATGACTCGTCCGGTCCCGCCTCTACTTGGGCATATATCTTTCTTAATTCTAGTAATTCATTTTTCATCTCAATCCTCCCACTGAGCATCCACTATCTTGACCTTACAACTAAGAGCATCTGCAACTACATTTGCTCTCCTTGGATGGTAATCGATTACACAATCATAATCCTTTATCAATTCAACTTAGTGTCTTTGTCGTATAATTAATTCATTCTGTGTCGTCAGATACCTCAAACTCTTATGATCCGTGAATATTTGAACCCGAGACCCATATAAATAGTGCCTCTATACTCTTAAGGTAAATACTACATTGGCTAATTCTAAATCATGCACCAGGTAATTGATCTTGTGAGGCTTTAACTGTCTTGAGGCATAAACAATTACTTTATCGTGTTGCATCAATATGCACCCTAGTCCTTTCTTCAATGCATCACTATAGACCATCAATCCTTTTGTTCCTGATGGGAGTGTTAACACTAGAGCAGTAGTGAGTCTCTTTTTCAATTCTTGAAAGCTTTCTTCGCATTTCGTAGTCCATTCCCACTTTTTCTCTTTCCAAGTCAAATAAGTCATAAGAATAGCTATGGTAGAAAATCCCTCGATAAATCTTCGATAGTAGCCTACTAACCCAAAGAAACTATGAATTTTAGAAATATTGGTAGGTCTTTCCCATTTCAATATTGCTTTAACTTTTCTAGGATCCATTAATATTCCTTCAGCTAATATAATGTGTCATAGAAAAATCAATTCCTTCAGCTAGAACTCGCACTTGCTAAGTTTGGCATATAGTTGATGCTCCCTTAAGGTCATTAATACTTGCCTCAAATGTTGTTCATGCTCCAAGTATGACTTTGAATAAACTAGGATGTCATCTATGAATACCACCACAAACTTGTCCAAGTATGGTCGAAAGACCCTATTCATCAAGACAATAAACACTGTTGGTGTATTTGTTATCCCAAATGACATTACTAAGAACTCGTAATGTCTTTAATGCGGTTTTTGCTACATTCAGTTCCTTAATCCTCAACTGATAGTATCTCAACCTCAGATCTATCTTCGAAAACACTTTAGCCCCTTTTAGCTAATCAAACAAATCATCTATCCACGAAAGTGAATATTTGTTCTTTATTTTTACCCTATTCGACTGCTTGTAATCTATACAAAGTCTAAGGATCCCATCTTTTTTCCTCACAAACAGCACAAGAGCTCCCCAAGGTGAATTACTCGGACGTATGAACCCTTTATTTAGTAATTCTTGTAGTTGAATCTTTAGTTCTACCAACTCAGCTGGAGCCATCCTATATGGTGACTGGGCTATCGGAGACGTAACAGGCAGTACATCAATAGTGACATCTACTTCTCTTTCTAGGGAACTCCCGACAATTCATCCAGAAATACATTAGGAAATTCCCTCACTATTGGAATATTGGACACTTGAATATCTCCCTTTTGGTCTCTAAGACATAGGCAAGATAAGCCTCACATTCTTTTTTATCATTTTCCTAGCGGCCATAGCTGAGATAATACAGTTTCAGATGACATTTCTCTCCCCCCTAAACACTATCTTTCTATCATCAAGCCCTTAAAGAGTTATTGTTTTTGTGAAACAGTTCATTTGAGCCCTATTCATACTTAGCCAGTCCATTCCTAAGATAACATCAAAATCATATAATTCTAGTGGTAATAGATCTACTTTTAACTCACATCCACTTATATTAATGAGTGTGTGGCACCCGAATCAAACAATACATGAACATATAAAGAATTTAATTGTAATGTACCTGTCACTACCTCAGAAGGGGCTGGTCTCCTTCCATGTCATGTAGTATACTCTACCCTGGGTCCAGGCCCCCTGTATTCTATCACCATAGGCATGAGTTCGGCCTTTACTGCCGCTGGCCCCTGACAAAACCTGTTTGGCTGGTCTGTTCATGGTGCCAGACTGTTACTAACTTTGAGCCTGTTGCTGATTTTGGATGATTTCAATTCTGCAGGGACAATTTCTTTGGAAGTGCCCTTAACCCCCGCAATAATAACACCCTCGGCCTAAGTGTGGGCAGTTTCTCCATCTGTGCTCCCCTTGGCAGATATAAGTATATAACACCGCCCTAATGTTGTAGAACAATCCCCTAGTTGCCTTTGCCCACATTAAATACATAAAATATAAGTGATCGTTCATTGTTCTGATGCTCCTCTAGAAAAATTTCCCTTGAAGTTCGGTTATCCTCCTGTCGACCCCACTTCAGTAGTTTGAGTTGATGTACCTCCTACCTTTTTTATATTAACTGTACTGTCTTTTCCTCTCTCTTTTTTAGAAATGGGGGTCTGCTAAAGGTGTACTTTGTATCCTTCCATTTACTTAGACCATGCTGGCATTGTTGACCCTCTTTCATACAAACTTATAGGGCCTCTACTGCTTCAATAAGGTCTCTAGTTGTCTCAAACTTAAATGCAATCAAGCCTTATCTCAGCTCTTGTCGCAATTCATCCCTCAACCTTTCCACTATATGTTTCTCACTAGGGACATAATGTGAGGCAAATATGGAAAGGTCATGGAACCTCCTTTCATAATCAAGTACAGACATGTCTCCCTATCTCAGGGCCAGAAACTCTTGCTCAATTTTTTGATGACAGGAGGAGTAAAATTGATGTTCAAACTGCGCTTTAAACTCAATCCAAGTCCAGGAGACTACGGGTCTCCTCAACCTCACTGTATCCCACCAAGATCGTGCCCTATCAAAAAGCAAATGAGTGGCACAATTCACTCACAAGTCCTTTATTACATGCATCTGATCCAGGGTATCCTCAATTGTGTGAAGCCACTTACCTGCTATCTCGGCCTCTAGTTTGCCTAAAAAGGGCTCACACCCAAGTTCTCTCATGATTTTTACAATCTGCACTAATGTGACCATTAGAGCTGCTTGTACTGCTGGAGCTATTGAGATTGTTGGGGCCAAGGCACTAGGCATTGCCTCAATCATTGCTCTCACTATCTAAATTAAGAACAAAGGGTCAGCATGTAGTGTAGGGACCGCTGCAGATGTTGATGCTATGGCTGGGGGTACAACTCTCTGTCTCTGCTAGTCTGAACCATCAAATTGTAACCCCTCAGTCTGTCTCAATTCAATGTCACGATGAAGTCTAATCGACTCTCCCAATCTCAACTGTTGAGGCTCTAGTGGCACATGAGAAGCAATATCCTCTAATAGATCCTCTCATTGCCTCTCTACAAACCCTTCTCTTTCCACTGCACCCTTCCTCATGCGAACCATCCTGATACAAGTCAAAAATTTATTAAACTCTTTTTTTTCCACTTCTAAACCCAGGTTAGGGCTCTGATATATATATATATATATATATATATA